>Ga0308309_10000006_pt1 | contig 259167 bp, 206 predicted proteins | sample HubBroMetageWFT5_FD_192491 | JGI IMG/M metagenome (GOLD analysis project Ga0308309, IMG submission 192491) | Warmed and freeze-thawed soil microbial communities from the Hubbard Brook experimental Forest, New Hampshire - Hubbard Brook CCASE Soil... | ecosystem: Environmental > Terrestrial >...
CGGGAGCCGTGCGGTTCAACCGCGACAGCGTTTGCACGGCCTGCACGTCCGCCAGCCGCTTATCGACGTACATCGTGTGCAGCAACGGCTGGTCGAAGCCGGTCTGGTACTTCTCGGCGACGATCAATACCTGGAACTCGTCGGACGCGAACCGCACCGGAAGTTCCTTCTCCCTGATGCCCAGGTTCATACCGACCTCGGTGTATTCGTCTCCCACGTCGAGCCGGACCGTGCCCGAGAACGCGACCAGCGTCTTGATGTCGGTGTAGCCTTTCTCTGCAATGTACTTGTCGAACTCCTGCTTATAGCGCACCGCGTGCGCGCGGGAACTGGTCACGACCATCGCCTTCGCCCGCCCGCCGATCTTGTGGTGCGTGACCGCGCGGAAGTGCTCGATCATCACTTCGCTTTTTTGCGCCAGGTTGTGCGGATGGAAGCTGACGAACCGCGCCAGCGCCCGGGCGGCCTTCTTTTTGTCCAGCTTGGGATCGTCCTCAACCGACTTGATCAGCCGGAAGTACGTTTTGTAGGTCGTGTAGTACTTCAGCACGTCCAGGATGAAACCTTCTTCGATGGCCTGCCTCATGCTGTAGATGTGGAACGGCTGTGGCTTACCGTTCTCGTCCTTGCGGCCAAACGTCTCTAACGTCTTGTACTTGGGCGTGGCGGTGAAGGCGAAGAAGCTGAGATTGCCCTGTTTTCCGCGTTTCGCCACCGCCTTCAGAACTTCTTCCTCGTAGTCGGGCAATGCCTTTTCTTCCGCTTCTTCCTGGGCCTGCCCACTGATCGCGTGGCCTGCCAGAACTCCTTTCATCTCGGCGGCGGACTCGCCCGATTGCGAACTGTGCGCTTCGTCCACGATCACCGCATAGCGCCGCGCCGGCAATGCGCCTACCTTCTCGGTGACGAACGGGAACTTCTGTAGCGTGGTAATGATGATGGGCACGCCGGACTTCAGGGCTTCCGCCAGTTGCGTGGAGTCCTCGTCGATCTTCTGAACGACCCCGGACCTGTGCTCAAACTGGTAGATCGTGTTCTGCAGTTGCTGATCCAGCACGCGGCGGTCGGTGACTACCACGACCGAGTCGAAGACCTTCTGGTCCTTTGCGTCATGCAGGCTGGCGAGCCGGTGCGCGAGCCAGGCGATGGAGTTGCTTTTCCCGCTTCCCGCCGAGTGCATCACCAGATAGTTATTGCCCGCCCCTTCCGCTTTCGATGCCTTCTCGATCTTCCGCACCGCATCGAGCTGGTGGTAGCGCGGGAAGATCATGTTCTCTTTCCGCGCTTTCTTGCCGGCGATCTCGGCCTCGATCGCTTCCAGGTGGACGAACCGCGCCAGGATGTCGAGCAGGCTGTCGCGCTGCCAGACGTGCTCCCACAGGTAGGACGTCTTGTACTTGCCCTCGGGCGCTGGCGGGTTTCCAGCTCCCATGCCGTCGCCCTGGTTGAAAGGCAGGAAGAACGTGCTCTTCCCCGCGAGCTTCGTCGTCATGAACACCAGGTCGGGGTCGACGGCGAAGTGCACCAGCGTGCGCTTCTTGAACTGGAAGATCAGGTCGTTCGGATCGCGGTCATACTGGTACTGCCAGATCGCATCCCGTACGCTCTGCCCCGTCATGGGGTTCTTCAGTTCGGCGGTGATGATCGGAATGCCGTTCAGACAGATGGTCAGGTCGAGCGCCTTGGTGCTGGTGAGCTTGAACAGAAGCTGGCGCACGACCGTCAGACGGTTCTTGGCGTAGAGCGCAGCCACCTCCGGATTCATCCCGTGGGCCGGAGCGAAGTAGGCGACCTTGACCGGCTCGCCGTAGCACTTAAAGCCATGCCGGATAACGTCGAGCGACCCGCGCGAGTCCATCGCCTTGCACAGGTCGTCCAGCAGAGTTTCTTCGGTGCGCGACCCGAGCAGTTTCTCCAGTTTCTTCCAGACGTCCTGCTGCGTGTCTTTGACGAATGGAACGAACTGAGTCGCATCCAGCGCCCGCACCTGGTCGAAGAAGCCCTGGTCGGCCTTGGTGTAGCCGGCGGCTGTGATCAGGTGATGCTCGATCGCAGACTCGAAGGCCCGTTCCTTGTGATCTACTGGCACAGCGCAGCGGCCTCCTGCGGATGGTAGTTACGGACGTCGATCTGGCCGGTAACGGCGGCGGAGATCAGAGCCGAGCGGTACTCACGCAGCTTCTCTATACAGTCAGCGACGGAGAGTCTTATTGCGTCAATCTTTGTCGTCTCTCGGTCTAGATGTTCGACGATCTTGGCTTGCTCCTCTAGGGACGGTTGTGGCATGAGAAGCGGACCCAGCTTATCGAAATACAGGCGCAATCGCATGTCCATGATGCCGCGAGAGTGGCGGCGGAACTCCGTCAAGCAAATGCCGCATCGGAAAAGGTAGTCATAGTAGCGGTCGACCATCGGGACGATAGGACGCAGGATGTCGTAGGCTGGGCTGGTAACGCCGTCATACTCGGAGAGACCTATTGCTCCCATCCATGCTAGAAGTTTGTTGAAGACAAAATCGCCCTTGCGAACTCTAAAATAGCCGTCGGTCGTCGTGGCTCTGTTGCCTCTTGCTTCTAACTCCTTTCGGGGACGCACCCCGATGTCCGTGTACAGCGATAGCAGCTCCATCCCATGATCTTCTGGTGCAGGATCCACTATCAATCGAAACAGTCTTTTGACCGGAGTGAGCTTCCAGTCAGTCGGGATCTCGCCAAGCCATTCAATCCCGCTGGCTCTCAAGTTCCTTGAGGGACCGATTCCGTGGCAAACCACGCTGGCAACGATTGCCTTTCTGCTCTCGATCAGCAGTTCGTCAAGTCGGGTTTGCATCAGTATGAGGTCATCAAGCCGCTTTGACTCGCGGTCGAGAAAGTCAGCGATGGCGTGCTGCTCTTCCATTGAAGGGACGAATGCGCGGAAGTCGCGAACGAATGACTCAGGGACTCGCTTTTGACCCCCGGCGCCGTACATTTCACCTTCGCCGAGCTTGCGGAAATCATGCGACTTTGTCACATAAAAGAGGAATCTCGAATCGAGGCCTTTCTCAGGTCGAAGTACGTGAAGTTCAGTGGTTCCGAACCCAATCCCGTTCACGAGCTGAGACGCGATCGCGCCCTTCCCGTTCTCGAAGCAGGGAGTAATCTTCGCCATGACAACATCCCCCTCGCCGAAGTAGGTATAGCCATTCATCACCTCACCAATGCGCTTTGTTCTGTCTGTTTGTATCTGGCCATCCTCTCCGATAGCCTCCATCGGAACGAAAGAAACTTCAGTGTCTTCGTGAACGAGTCGAACTTCACTCTTGGGCGGAACGGTCGTGACGAAACGCAACCGTTTGACTTTCTGGGTCTGGCTCATCCAGCTACCTCGGCCAGCAGCTTCAGGATGTCGTGCTCGATTGTCTTGATCTCCGTCTTAATCTCCGCCAGCGGGCGTGGCGGCGTGTGCCTATAGAAGTGACGGTTGAACGGAATATCGAAGCCGACCTTGGTCTTCGACTCGTCAATCCAGGCGTCCGGCACGTGCGGCTTAACCTCGCGCTCGAAAAAGGTATGGATGTCTTCCTTGAGCGGCACGTTCTCGTGGTCGCGCAGTTCCGTGTCAGGCTCGGGGTTGCCGTCCTCGTCCACGCAAATCTCAGCAGTGTCGTCCCGCTGAGACATCGTGTTCAGGATTGCCTTCTTCACCGGTGCGGAGAGTTTCAGGTCGGCCTTGCTGGCCGCCTTCTCTAGCCGCTTTTCAAAATCGGGCCGGTTCAGGTCGACCTTGGGCCCTGCCATGGCTTCCAGCATCGCCACAATCTCGGCTTGGGTCTGCTGTCCTTCCTCGATCTCCTGTTGACCTTGTTTGCCCTTCTTCTTAGTGGTCGCGAGTTTCTGAAACGCAGCTTCGAGCTTGAATACGTCAATGCGCTCCTGCGTCACGTGGAAGGCGAGCCGCAGCGGGCGGTCGACCGTGATCTGGTGGTAGCCAAAATCTTCGTTGTCGAAGACCTTGGACCGACCGTTCTTGGTCACGTCTCCGTACAGCTCCACGATCTCGGCAATGTTCGCGTTCGAAAGCTCGTTGCGCTTGTTCCCCAGGTTCTTCCGCATCTTCACGAAAAGATCAACGGCGTTGATGAGCTGGACTTTGCCGCGACGCTCCTTGCGCTTGCGATTGGTCAATATCCAGATATAAGTCAGAATGTTGGTGTTATAAAACATGTCTGTCGGCAAGGCGATGATCGCTTCCAACCAATCGCTTTCGACGATCCAGCGGCGAATCTCGCTCTCGCCCGAGCCGGCATCGCCCGTGAATAGCGGCGACCCGTTGAATACGATCGCCAGGCGCGAGCCTTCCGGCTTCATCTTCGAGATCATGTGCATGATGAAGAGCAGCGAGCCATCGTTAATGCGCGGCAGGCCGGCCCCGAAGCGTCCTTTGAAGCCCTGCTCGTCGTGCTCGCGCTCAATCACGTCGGCCTGCGGCTTCCACTCGACGCCGAAAGGCGGGTTGGCGAGCAAGTAATCGAACCGGTTCCCTGGCAGGCCGTCCTGGGTGAAGCTGTCGCCGAACTTGATGTTCTCGGGGTTCTGCGCCTTGATCATCATGTCGGAGCAGCAGATGGCGAAGGCTTCGTTGTTGTAGTCCTGCCCGAACACTTCCAGGCGCGCATCGGGATTGAGATCGCGCAGATGTTCTTCCGCCACGCTCAACATTCCACCGGTGCCGCAGGCAGGATCGTAGAGCGTTCTGACGATGCCTTTGGTACGCAGGATCTGGCTGTCGGGAGTGAACAGCAGGTTGACCATCAGCCGGATTACTTCACGTGGCGTGAAGTGGTCGCCGGCTGTCTCGTTCGAGGCTTCGTTGAAGCGCCGGATCAGGTCCTCGAAGATCAGGCCCATCTCATGATTGGGGACGGCGTCGGGATGCAGGTCGATGTCGGCGAACTTCCCGATAACCAGATAGAGCCGGTCGGACTCGTCGAGCTTGGCGATCTCCTTCTCGAACTCGAAGTACTCGAATATCTGCCGGGCCTTGGACGAGAAGCTCTTGATGTAGTGCGATAGGTTCTGCGCCGCCTTATCGGGCTCGCCTTTGAGCTTCTGGAAGTTCAGCTTGCTGGTGTTGTGGAAGGCGTGACCGGCGACCTTGTTGAGGATCGGCTCCGGCTCCTTGATCTTGCTGTCCTTCAGCGCCGCATGTTTTTCCAGCACCTTGGCCTTGGTTGGCTCCAGAACGCAATCCAGACGGCGCAGAACGGTCAGCGGCAGGATGACGCGACCATATTGGGCCGGTTTGTACGGGCCTCTCAGAAGGTCGGCGACCGACCAGATAAACGAAACCTTTTGGGAAAAATCGCTCAAAGACACACCTTCGTCTTAGTTCCGCAGGGGAAGGTTTGCGGGAAGCGCCATTGTAGTCGAGATGTCCGGGACAAAACTAGTAAGGGCCGGGATGGAGAGCGAGATACACGATCAAGACGACCTACGCGGGACCGGGTAATATTTGGGTGGTTGCTTGTTGGAGGTATCGGTCCATGGCGCTCCGCGAAATTGGAGAAGATGGCAGCACGCACGACGTGTTGCACCTGCCTCACAGGCGAGAGTTCGACGCAACATGGTTGCTGATCCCGGCAGCGCAACGAGCAGCGATTGAGGCAGAGATCAACCGCCGTCTCGATGATCTAATCAGTTCGCCCGACCCCAACACCACCCCCTCAGGTGTTGGCCGCATGGCATTCCTTTCGGTATCTTGAATTTGTGCTGGGGCCCGGTTGAGCTAGGAGAAGTCAGCCCGGGGGAAGGCACACATTCTGCTACGCCAGCGGTAAGCTGTCAAGAGCGTAAGCCCGTCGGTAGTGGTGTTTTACAACCCCACTACCAGCCCGTCCGTAGTGTCGTTCGCATAACCTGCGCTATGGGAGACACAGGGCGAATTGCCGCTTTCGGACCGTGTTCATGGATAAAAGGCGGACAAGCGAGATCCATCGACGGTCTACGGAAACGATCAAATTCTCTGCGGTAACGTAGCCTCTACCCAATGGACTGTCACACCACAAGGTCTCGATCCTCTCAATGACTCAGGCAGACCCTAGCCGCGGATGCAAATCCAGTAGGTAAAAAGCTGTGGAATGGACTTTTTAGTCTGATGGATTTGGGATGGATTTCAGAGGGACGAAAGGGGCGTTCACAATGAACTGGAAGACGTGGCGGCGGGGGGATGCCAAGAAGAGTTAATCCGTTGCCAGATGCATTGCCACTTAAGCGCCAAACGACAATATTCCATCCCGAATCAGGTGACTTCGTCCGAATGCAAGTGATTGAATCCACGTGGCGGCGCCTTGGAAAGTACATCTCATAATCCGTAGGTCCGTGGTTCGAGTCCACGCGCCGCCACCAAACTTCTTCCACGGCTTGTGTGAGATCTCGCGGGCCTTGCGAAAGCTTGGTTTACTTTGACGTTGCCCTGATCGTCCGATCAGAGCTTGCCAGTGCCTGCGGATTTGGCGGCAGGCTGACCCAGTGGCGGGGTTGCCGCGGAAAATACTTCCACGCGATTTCTTCCGTTCTTCTTGGCTTCGTACAACGCAGCATCGGCCTGCTGAAGGACCTCTGTCACGGAGCGTTCGGGACTGGACGACGTAACCGTAACACCCATGCTGATCGTGGCGGCTACGGTCCTGGCGGGCGTAGGAATCGGATCTTTACCGACCAGTTCACGAACCTCGTCGGCGCGCCTGCGGCCGGTCACCAAGTCGCAACCGGGCAGGATGAGAAGAAATTCCTCGCCGCCGTAGCGCCCCACGACATCATAGGGTCGCAGATCCGATTTCAGTCTCTGTCCCACTTCTTTCAGAACCTCGTCGCCGGCTGCGTGACCCAAAGAATCGTTGACGCGTTTGAAATGATCGATGTCAGCCAGGATGACGGTTGCAGGCTTGCCTTCCCGTTCACTGCGCGAGAATTCTGTTTGCAGAACCGAGAGTATTTGTGCCCGGTTCAGCAGGTTGGTCAGAAAATCGTGAGTGGCAGCGAACTGCAGACACTGCTGGAGTTCCAGAATTCTTTTGCCCGCTAAGATTCGGGCCCGCAGCTCAGAAGGATCGACCGGCTTGGCCAGGTAATCGTCAGCGCCCGCCTCCATGGCCGTCAGCAGATCCTGCTTTCGGTTCTTTCCCGTGAGCATCACGGTGTAAGTGTATGCCCCATTCTTTCCAAGTTTTCTGATGCGGCGGCACACATCGATGCCATCGAGGCCAGGAAGCAGCCAGTCGAGCAGAACCAGAGTGGGCGGGTCGGGAGCTTCCAGCAACTTGACCGCTTCGGTGCCGCTTCCCACGGCGACGTAGTCGAGCCCCCACCCGGTCAGGTAGCCGCCGATTTTATATCGTTCGATGACTGAGTCTTCCACCAGCAAGATCTTCATGGCGCGCCCCGTCTGGATGTTCGCAGTCCATCACGGTCTTCGCAAGGTCACGCGCGGCGAACGAAAGGCCATGCACCTCTGCTCTGGGCATAACTCCGCAGCTGCACAAATGTCTTGCGGGGATTTCATCTGACCGAGCTTGATTTGATAGCGGGAATTGCGGCGGTTGACGGCGCAATTCGTGCAGACAAATTCAAAGAGAACGCCACAAAACTTTACAGCGCACGGCGAGGCGGAGCGGTATGATCCGAGCAAGACGGCACCGAACGTCGGCGCGATGCTATGAGGAGTTGCGATTTTCGCTTTCTCGGTTTTCTGGTGAATAAGGGCAGGCTGCGCCCCGGACTGGTCTTGCAATTTCTTTTCTTGTTTCATGTTTTCGTTCTTCACCCGCATGGGTTGCAGGGACAGGCTGCTGCGCAAGTTGCAGCCCCCGCGGCAGGAGCGCGAGCCATTCACGGCATGGTGAAATCGGGGAATATGCCGATTCCCGGCGCTGGAGTTTCAGCGGCGGATGTGGCCACAAAGGAACAAGTCAATACGTGGACGGATGTGGATGGCAGTTACTGGTTGCAGATTCCAGCCGATGGGCACTATACCGTGCGGGTGCAAATGGCCGCGTTTGCCGCCGGCGCTCAGGACGTGGTGGTCGACGCAACGCATCAGGACGTGCAGGCGAATTTTGAATTGATTCTGCTGTCGCGGGCGCGTGAGACCGCCAGCGAACAGCGGCGCGCGAATGCAAGCGGACGAGGCTTTCAGAGTCTTTCCGTGTTTCAGAGTGGAGCGGGGCAGGATGCGGCGGGGGGTTCCATGGGCGATGTAGTGCCTTCCGGCATGCCGGTTCCGGGAATCGCACCGGACTTTGCTGCGAACGGGGCTACGGAATCCGTGGCGGTTTCCGGCGCCACTTCCAATTCATTCAATGCGATGAGCGCCGACGAATTGCAGCAGCGCTTCAACGACGCACGCCAACAAGGAGGAGGATTCGGCGGGGGAGGAGGATTTGGTGGTCCGGGGGGGGGTCCCGGAGGCGGAGGATTCGGCGGCGGCGGTGGCTTTGGCCGGAGGGGTTTCGACATCAATCGACCGCACGGATCGTTCTATTACGGCGTTGGCGATTCGGCTCTGAACGCATCGCCATTTTCGCTGACCGGGCAGCCGACGGAGAAACCGGCCTATTTGCAGAACAGCTTCGGCGGGTCCGTGGGCGGACCACTGAATATTCCCCATATCTACCACGGCGGGAACAAGACTTTTTATTTCATCAATTACAACGGCAAGCGGGCGGAAAATCCTTTCGACCAGTTTTCGACGGTGCCGACGCTGCAGGAGCGGCAGGGAAACTTTTCCGGGGTCACATACACCTCGGGGCCCGCTGCGGGGCAACCGGTAGAACTTTTCAATCCCGTAAGCAACAGTCCTTACGTTGGAAATATCATTCCGGGATTCAGTTCACAAACGTGTCCCGCGACCGGCCCATACGACAGCGTAGCGGCAGGGTTACTGCAATATATCCCGTGCCCGAACTTGCCGGGGAATTATCAAAACTTTCACTACGTGACTTCCGCCAACAGCGACAGCGACGATCTGAACTTGCGCTTGAACCACACCTTTGGAGCAACGCCCGCGGGCGGCCGCCGGGGCGCAGGCCGCGGCGCTCCGCGCAACAACCTGACGGTTGGTTTCCACTATCACGGATCGAACGCAAACCTGACGAACCCGTTTCCGAGCGTCGGCGGCAGGACAACCGTCCGCAGCTTTGATGTTCCGGTGTCTTACACGCGCAGCATCGGGAAGCTGACCAACATTGTTCGCGCCGACTTCAACCGCAGCCGCACCAGCACGCAGAATCTGTACGCCTTCAGTGACGACATCGCGGGTGCGCTGGGCATCGCGGGAGTTTCGCAGAATCCGTTTGATTGGGGTCTGCCGAATCTCTCCTTTACAGATGTCGCCAGCCTTCAGGACACGACTCCACAGCTCACGCGAAACCAGACCTACACTTTCTCCGACAATGTGATCTGGAACCACGGCAAGCACACCTGGCGCTGGGGCGGAGATTTCCGGCGCGTGCAGGTAAATGCAGAGACAGACGGCAACCCGCGCGGCTCGTTCGTCTTCACCGGCCTCAGTACTTCGGAAATGAGTGCTGGCCAGCCCGTGGCCGGCACTGGATACGACTTTGCCGACTTTCTGCTCGGATACCCGCAGCAAACCTCAGAGCAGTTTGAAGAAGGCAGCCACGGCAACCACTTCCGCGGCAACTATTGGGATTTATACGCGCAGGATGAGTGGAAGATGCGCGGAAACCTGACACTCAATCTCGGGGTGCGCTACGAGTATGTTTCACCGTTTACGGAAGTGAACGATCGGATTGCGAACCTGGACCTTTCTCCCGGCGTGCTGGTGCAGAATTTGGCGCTCGCACCTGAGGTCACGCCGATTCAGCCAGGGCAAGCGGGGCCCTACAGCGGCAGCCTGCCGGCCAGCCTGGTGCGGCCGGATCGCAACAACTTTGCCCCGCGGATCGGCTTTGCCTGGAAGCCATTTTCCAAGACGGTGTTGCGCGGTGGCTATGGCATCAACTACAACACGGGCGCGTATCAAGGCATCGCACAGCAACTTGCCTTGCAGCCGCCGTTTTCGGTAACGGCAACCAACATTGAGCGGTCTCCGCCAACGTTTCCTCCAACGCTGACGTTGCAGAGCGGGTTTCCGACGCCTACCGGCATCAGTAACAATTATGCAGTGAATCCGAATTACCGGTTAGGGTATGTGCAGATTCGCAATCTGGACATCCAACAGCAGATTCGTCCCACACTGCTGCTGAATATTGATTACACGGGAACCAAGGGAACGGATCTCGACATTCTGGAAGCGCCGAACCGAACCGCGACCGGCATTCGCATTTCCGGAGTTGACGCCTTCACCTACGAAAGCTCGGTGGCGGATTCGGAGGCCAACGCGGGATCGGTGCGCCTGCGCAAGCGGCTGGCGAAGGGATTTTCAATCGGCGGCACTTACACATTTTCCAAGTCGCTCGATGACGCATCTTCCATTGGCGCGGGAGCAACCTCAGCGGCAAATACTCCGGGACTGGGCGCGGGCGGCACTGGCGCGGCGGGAGGAGCCAGTGCGGGCGGAGGCACGGCCAACGTTGCGCAAAACCCTTTCGATCTGTCCGCGGAGCGCGGGCTTTCCAGCTTCAACCAGACTCATAAGTTCTCCGCGGACTATTTGTTGGAGCTGCCGTTTGGTCACGACAAGCGCTGGCTCACGGGAAATACTCCCTGGCGCGCCATTTTTGGCGATTGGCAGTGGAGCGGCGATTGGACGATCGCATCGGGCCTGCCGTTCACGCCGCGGCTGCTGGGCGACATCGATGACGTGAACGGGGGAACGAACGGCACTCTGCGGCCGGACCTTGTCCCCGGGCAATCGGTGAGCGTAGCGCATCCTTCGATTGCTGCATGGTTCAACACCGCCGCCTTCGCTGCGCCCCCGACAGGACAATATGGCGACGCGCGCCGCAACAGCATTATCGGGCCCGGCAGCAAAGTGTTCGACATGGCGTTCACGAAGATCGTTCCCCTGAAGGAGTCGCGTACGCTTGAGTTCCGCGCCCAGGCCACTAACATTTTCAACATACCGAACTATTCCTCGATCGACACGAACTTGAACTCGCCCACTTTTAGCCGGGTTACAGCGGTCGGGGCCATGCGGCAGTTCACGATTACAGCGCGTTTTCGATTCTGAGGGGGACCCGAGCAGCAAGAACTCTCGAAAAGGATCGTCATGACCTCCACGCCAAACCGATTCGTCAATAAAGCTGTAGCAGTGCTGCTGGTGCTGATGCTCCTGTGTTCTGCCTTGCCTTCGCAGCAGCAACCCGAGTTCGTGCTTCACGTGGAATCGGACCTGGTGCTGGTAAATGTGACGGTGAGGGACAAGAACGGAAAGTTTGTGGAGGGGTTGAAACCAGAGAACTTTACGATTCTCGAAGACAACAAGCCACAGAAGGTCCTTTCCTTTGATGTGGAGAATGTTGATGCCGCGCCTGCGCTTGATGTAGCCCAGACGAAGCCGTTGCCCGAGGCAGCGGCTGAGAAAACGAGTCCGGCTCCTTCCGCGGCAAATGTGGCAGCCCAGTTCAAAGATCGGCGTCTGATTGTCTTGTTCTTTGATCTCTCTGCCATGGAGCCGGACGAAATCGACCACGCGGTTACCTCGGCCGAACACTATGTCGATACCCAAATGGCGTCCGCGGACCTGGTATCGATCATTTCGCTGGGAAGTTCACTGCTGGTGAATCAGGACTTTACCACCGATCATGCGCTGCTGAAAAAGCAGTTGCAGGCATTTAGTTCCGGCAGCGGGCAAGGCTTCGAGGAAGGCACCACGGGTACCACCGAAGGGACGCCCGACACGGGTCAGCCCTTTACCGCCGACGACACGGAATACAACATCTTCAATACCGACCGGCGGCTGGAGGCGTTGCGCTCGGTCGCCGAGAAGCTGGCATACGTTCAGCAGAAAAAGTCGCTGATTTATTTCTCCAGCGGCATGGACCGCACCGGCATTGAGAATCAATCGGAACTGCGCGCGGCCGTGAACGCGGCGGTGCGTTCCAACCTGGCGATTTACACCATGGACATGCGCGGCCTGCAGGCTCTCGTGGCGGGCGGGGAGGCGCAGAACGCGAGCCTGCGCGGCGTTTCGGCATATTCCGGACAGGCCACACTCAACGCATTGAATTCCAATTTCACGACCCAGGAAACCCTGGTGACGCTGGCCAGCGATACGGGCGGGCGCGCCTTTCTCGATTCCAACGATTTCAGTAAGATTTTCAAGGGCGTGCAGGAGGACACGTCGACCTATTACCTTCTCGGGTATCACAGCACGAACCCGGCGCGGGACGGGCGTTACCGGCGCATCGTCGTCAAGAGCAGTGTTCCCGGAGTAAAGATCGACTACCGCCGCGGCTACTATGCTCCCGCCGATTATCAGCATTCCACAAAGGACGACAAAGAACGGCAACTGGAGGAGGAACTTGCCTCCGAACTGCCGGCGACCGACTTGCCGCTGTATCTGGGCATGGCTTACTTCCGGCTGGAAAACAATAAGTTTTTCGTTCCTATTTCGCTGGTCGTGCCGGGATCGCAGATTCCATTCGTTCGCAGCAGCGACCTCGACAAGGCAACCCTGGACGTCATCGGAATGGTGCTCGATAGCGAGCATCATCCATTGAACAGAATTCGCGACACCATGAAACTCGCGGTGAGCACGTCGACCGAGGTGCAAAAGAAGAACGTGCAGTATGACACCGGTATGAGCCTGCTGAGCGGCAAGTATCACCTGAAGTTTGTGGTGCGCGAGAATCAGACCGGCCGCATGGGATCGTTCGAAACCGACATCGACGTACCGGACTTGAAGACGCAGCCGCTGAAGATGAGTTCCGTCGTGCTCGCCAGCCAGACTCAGGCGGCGAAGAAGGGTGCAAGCCTGAACCCGCTGGTTCATGACGGTTCCGAGATTATCCCGAGCATCACGCATGTGTTCTCGGCCGCGCAACACTTGCTTCTATACTATGAGGTGTACGATCCAGTCCAGCCGGCTGTCACAGACTCCGCGAAGGGCGCGGAGAACAAGCCCGGCATCCGGCTTCTCACCAACGTCGCATTCTTCCAGGGTAAAGCCAAGGCCTACGAGAGTTCATTGGTGGAGTTGACGGAATTGAATGCGCGAGAGCGGAAGGCGGCTGTCTTCCAGCTCGACGTGCCGCTTACCTCGCTCAAACCCGGTTTTTATACTTGCCAGGTGAATGTGATCGACGACGCCGGCGGGCATTTCCTGTTTCCGCGGCTTGCTTTGCTGATCCGGGCGGAACCTAAAGCATGAAACTAAAGCAGTTCGGAGAAACCCAGCGCTCCTCCCCCCGGAAGTTGCCTCAAATCAGGACTTTCGAAGCATTACCGAAGTTTCCGTCACGGCTTACAAATCACTGTTACTAAACCTGTTAGCTGTTTATCCTTGAAGGCGGGGGTACTCTCGTTCGCTCGCACCAGGAGCGGCGCGCGGCGCCCCGCAGAAGATTAAAGAATGTCCAGCAGCGCACACTCGTGGAGAGGCCTACCCATCGGTGCCAAGGCTTTCATCGGCCTGGTAATCGCTGCGGGCATGGCGTCCCTCCTTCAGGCTGCAATCCACCAGAGCAGCAAGAACATCGCGGAGTTCATCTGCTATCTGGGCATCGCGATTCTGGCGTCGCGGCTGCGCGTTACCCTGCCCGGCATTACGGGCACGCTTTCGGTGAACTTCCTGTTCATCCTGGTGGGGATTGCGGAGCTCAGCTATTCCGAGGCTCTCACCTTGGGTGCGGTCTCCATGCTGGCCCAGAGTTTGTACCCCGGCCGGCCCAGCGCCATCCAGTTGACGTTCAACGTTTGTGCGGGCTCCTTGTCAACGGCTTTGGCTTTCCTGGTCTACCACAACCCTCTGGCCATCGAGATCATCGGCAGCCGCCCTCTGGTTCTATGTTTGGCGGCTTCGACTTACTTCATCGTCAACGCCGGAAGCATTGCCGTGGTGATCTCGGTCAGCGAAGGGAAACCTCTCAAGCAGATCCTGGTGGATTGCTATTTCTGGTCTTTCCCTTACTACCTGGTTGGTGCCGGCATCGCCGGCGCGATTGGATGGTTCAACCACGCATTCAACTGGGAAACTTCGCTGCTGTTCGTCCCTGCCATTTATCTCATCTACCGTTCCTACCGCTTGTACCTGGGCAAACTGGAGGATGAGAAGCGGCACGTGGAAGAGATCGCGAACCTGCATTTGCGAACCATTGAGGCCCTGGCGCTGGCCATTGAGGCCAAAGACCAGACCACTCACGATCACCTGCAGCGGGTTCGCATCTACGCCATCGAAGTAGCCAAGGAACTGGGCATGACCGGAACCGAGTTGGAGGCCCTGCATGCCGCCGCGCTCTTGCACGACATCGGCAAGCTCGCCGTGCCCGAACATATCATCTCGAAACCGGGCCGGCTGACTCCCGAAGAGTTCGAGAAGATGAAGATTCACACCGTGGTGGGAGCGGAAATTCTGGAGCGAGTTCGCTTTCCCTATCCGGTTGTGCCGATCGTGCGAGCTCACCATGAGAAATGGGACGGATCCGGATATCCTTACGGATTGAAAGGCGTGGAAATCCCCATCGGAGCGCGCATTCTTTCCGCAGTCGACTATCTGGATGCGCTGGCTTCCGATCGGCAATACCGGCGCGCCATGCCGCTGGATGAAGTGATGACCCGGCTCACGAGTGAATCGGGCAAATCGTTTGATCCGAAGGTAGTGGATGTCCTCAAACGGCGCTACCGCACCCTGGAGAATCTTGCCTTGAAGCAGTCGGCGGAAGATGGCAACCTGATTCTGCCTACGGATTTCAAGATTACACGCGGGCCGGCTCCGGCTGCCGGATTCGAAAATGCGACCGTTTCGGATTCGCCGGGGCGGGAGGCAAGCTTTCTATCCTCCATCGCGGCGGCGCGCCAGGAGGCTCAGTCTTTGTTTGAGTTGAGCCAGGATCTGGGAGCATCGCTCAGCCTGGGTGAAACGCTCTCGGTTTTTTCCGTAAAACTCAAACTCACGGTTCCCTACGACGCGATCGCCATCTATATCCGGCGCGGCGATGAGTTGATCCCGGAATATGTGAATGGCGACAACTACCGCCTGTTTGCTTCTTTGCGGATTCCCGTCGGGCACGGGCTCTCGGGCTGGGTGGCGCAGAACAAGAAGCCCATCGTAAACGGAAATCCTTCGGTGGAACCGGGCTACCTGAACGATCCCGAAAAGTTCAGCACGCTGCGTTCAGCCCTGGCCTTGCCTCTGGAGGGAGTCTCCGGTGTGATCGGCGTTCTCGCCCTCTACCGGGCCGAGAAAGATGCATTCACTTCCGATCACCTGCGCATTCTTCTGGCGGTCAGCGGCAAGATGGCTCTAGCCATTGAGAATGCTCTCAAGTACCAGCAGGCGGAAAGCTCGGCTACCACCGACTACCTTACCGGTCTGCCCAATGCCCGGTCGCTGTTTCTGCAGCTCGACCGCGAGTTGGCCCGCTGCAAGCGTGACAACGCCTCGCTCACCCTGATGGTTTGCGACATGAACGGTTTCAAGAAGATCAACGACCGTTTCGGACATTTGGAGGGAAACCGGGTCTTGCGTCTGTTTGCCCAGGCGCTGAAAGACAGTTGCCGCGAGTACGACTACGTGGCCCGCATGGGTGGGGACGAATTCGTGGTGATTGCTCCGGGCCTTCCCGCCGACGCCGCTGCCAAGAAGGTCGAGCAGATTCGGCCTCTCGCCCGGCAAGCCGGATTCGATGTTTGCGGAGAAGAGATCGTATCCCTGAGCGTGGGAATGGCCGTATCTCCGGAAGACGGCAATGACGCCGAACAGCTTTTGACTCAGGCCGACCGCCGCATGTATCTGGAGAAACAAAAACAGCCTGTGCAGAAAGACCAGCGGCTGCACACGCGCATGAAATGCCGGCTCACCATTGAGTTGCATCCTCAACCCGGCGAGGGACCGGTCTTCGGCAACATGATCGACATCAGTCTGGGTGGCTGCTATGTGGAAACCAGCGCGATTCTGACCCCCGGCTCCAACGTGAAGCTGGTCTTCTCCATCGATGACGGCACCTTGAGCACGGAAGGCAGCGTGGCTAGAATCCATCCTGGATCGGGAGTGGCGATACAATTCAAGGAGATGAGCCGCGAGTCGCGGGAAAGAATGTACCGCATTCTGGAGTTCGTCCAGAGTACGACCACGCTTTACAACGACCGCTACCTGCAGAATATTCTCAAGCGCTAAATCAGTGGCCAGTGGTCAGCGCTCAGTGATCAGCAACTAACAAGGTCTTGCTGGCCACTGTTCACTGACCACTTCTTACACCGCTTGAAGCCCGCCCGCGCCGCTCGTACACTTAGAGAATGCACGTCCACGCCCATGGCGGAGGCAGTCCCAAGCGGGTGCTGAAAATCTCGCTGGGCGTGACCCTGGCCTACATCGTGCTGCTGGTGGTGGCCGGCATCCGCGCCCACTCCCTCGCCCTGCTCTCCGAAGCCGGACACAATCTCTCCGACTTTCTGGCTCTGCTGCTTTCGCTGGTTGCGGTCTATTTGCAATCGCGCCCGGCTAGTTCTACCAAGACCTATGGCTACCATCGCGCCGGAGTGCTGGCCGCGCTGGTGAACGCCGTATCGCTGGTCGCGGTTTCGTTCTTCATCTTCTACGAGGCCTTCCGCCGCTTGCAGCATCCCGAACACGTGCAGGCTGCGGTGATGATGTGGGTCGCCGCTGCTGGCGTCGTGATGAATGGAGTAATCGCGCTGCTGCTGTATCGTTCCGGCAGGCATTCCGGCAACGACGTCAACCTTCGCAGCGCGCTGCTGCACGAAGTGGGCGACACGCTTTCCACCGCTGCCGTAATCGCCGGAGGCTGGGCCATTTTAATTACAGGCGAGTACTGGATCGACTCCGCACTCTCCTTCGGAATCGGAGCCTTGATCCTCTGGTCAGGATTCGGCATCGTGCGCGAGACGCTGAACATTCTGCTCGAGGGCACGCCGCGCGGCGTGAAGCTGGAACTGGTCGAGACAGCAATTCGTTCGATCGACGGCGTCAACGACGTCCACGACCTGCACTGCTGGAGCATTGGTTCGGAAACTCGCGCACTCTCCTGCCACATCTCGATTGCCGATATCCCGCCGTCAGTAAGCGAGCGCATCCTGCGCGACGTAAAAGATCGCCTGCACCACAGCTTCCACATCGACCACACCACCATCCAGTTCGAGCACGTGGACTGCGAAGTGGCGCATGGCTGCGTGATCCCGGTGGGCGAGAGCGAAGAAGAGCATCACCACCACAGCCACTGAGGCGTCCCCAGAATCTATGGACTCTGCTTCTCGAAAATCTCCCGCGCCCGCTCAATCGTATCCGCTTCATCGGCCGTCTTATCCGGCCGCAGCCGCACGATCCGCGGAAAACGCAGCGCGTAGCCACTCTCATGCCGCTCGGATTCCATCATGTTGTTGAATGCCACTTCCAGCACAATCTTCGGCTCGACCGTGCGCCGAAAGCCTTGATCTTCAATTGTGTGATCCAGAAACCACTGCGTCATCTCTGCAATCTCGACGTCGGTCAGTCCTGTGTACGCCTTGCCGATATTCACCAGCCGGTCTTTGTTCGCGTCCCACACCCCAAAGGTGTAATCGCTGAGCACGCCAACGCGCTTGCCGTGGCCGTACTCGACTGCAGTCACCACCACGTCAAGCGTGGCCAACTCGCGTTTCATCTTCAACCATGACTTGCCGCGCTTCCCCGGCGTATATGTGGAGTCGAGGTCCTTGATCATCAGGCCTTCATTGCCCCGAGCCTGCGCCGCCGCAAACAACTCTTCCAGTTCTTCCGGTGAAGCCGCGCGAAACACCGGAGCTCGGATGACATTGACGACGGTCGTTTCCTTCTCAACGTCGAACCTCAGTTTGCCTTGTGAATCCTTCGACTTTCTCCGTGCCTCTGTGCCTCCGTGGTGGATTCTGCCTTCCGCCAGCAGCTCATCCAAAATCCGCGCTCGCTCCCGCAGCGGACGATCAATCAGCAACTCCCCTCCGGCATACAAAACGTCGAACACCAGGTAAGCCACAGGAATCTCCCGCAACATTCGCTCGCTCACTTTCTTCCGCCCCAATCGTTGCTGCAGCACGCTGAACGGACGCGCCCGCCCCGGATGCTCCCACGCCACGATCTCGCCATCGAGAATCGCATCCTGCGGCAATCCCGCAAGCGCATCGGGCAACTCCGGAAACGACTCGGTGATGTCGTCGCGCGTACGCGAAAAAAACTTCACCTCACCACCCGAAACGTGCGCCTGCGCCCGGATCCCGTCATACTTGTCTTCCACGGCAGCCTCAGCAAAATAATTCAACCCCTCCTCGGCCGACTCGATCGGGCTGGCCAGCATGAATCCCAGCGGATGAAACATTCGCATCGCCGCCTCTGCCAGCTTGCCCGCAACCGCCAGCCGCAGCGTCTCCCCGATATCCCCGAGCAGCATGTTCGCGCGCTGCACTTCCGCGAGCGTGCCACCATACGCTTTAGCAATTGCCTCCTCCACCAGGCTCTCTTTCAGCCCAATCCTCAAATCGCCCGTCATGATCTTCACTATGTATTTGGCTTCGAGCGGCGTCGCTCGCGCCAGTAAATCGCGAACCAGCGCACTCTTCGCCGCCGGACCACGTGCTGCCGCAATCTGCCGGAACGCGTTGGCCACCTCCAGAACCCCCAAGCCCTGTCCGGCTCGCTCCGCCAGCACTTCCCCAGCCACCGCGCCCAAGTCGCCACGCTCGCGATACACAGCCGTCAGCGCGGCTTCCTCTTTCCCCGAAAGTTCCGCCACTACCCGCCACAACAGCGAGCCACCCACCTGCAAAGTAGTCTCCTCCCACGCCGGAAAGGCTCGTCCTGAGAGAAACATCGCCGACACCGCGGCCTCGTCAGCGAGACGTGACTTGAGGTAGTCAGCAACGATCGCCGTCTTCAGCAGCTTCTTGGCGGTGGCGGCGATCGCCTCACAGCACTCGGCAAGCTTTCGCATGGTTGTTCAGGAAGAGTCGTTCAAGATACGTTCCGAGAATAGACGAAAAGGCTCGCGGATTTCCGCCCCTCCCCGGATATAACCCAGACACAACCCAGACGCAACATTGATAAGTCCCTCAACCTCTAGGACTTCGCGTGCTCGCGAACATAGGAACGCCGCCGTCCCTGTGGTACCCTAATGTTTGGCGCTTTCCCGCGCCCGGAGCATCTAACCACTGTGCGTTCTCTGCGAAATTTCGTGCGATTCCTGGTGGCCGTGCAGCTTCTGCCCGCGCTTGAAAGTGGCGAAGAGACTCTGGTCGGCGGGCAGGCCGTGCTTGAAGGCGTGATGATGCGTTCTCCGCACGCCTGGGCGATCGCCTGTCGCAAGCCCTCGGGCGAAGTGGTCACCATGCGCGAACCGCTCGAACGCCCCTCGGAAAAGCACAAGTGGATGGCCTGGCCTATTGTCCGCGGCGTCATGACGCTTGGCCACGCCATGTCCCTCGGCTACCGCGCCCTGCGTTTCTCCGCTAACATTGCGATCGAAGAAGTGATGCAGAGCGAGGCTTCCGCCACAGACCATGTGGAGACAGCCGCCACCGGCCATGTGGAGACGGCCGCCTCGGCCGTCCCGCCGAAGCGAAGCGAGGCGGAACCTTCCCCGACCTCACAATCCAAAACTCGCGAAAAAGCCGCTGCCATCAGCGGATGGCTGGCAGCCGTCAACGTCATCCTCTCGCTCGCGTTCTTCATCTTCATGTACAAGTACCTGCCGCTCGTGGCAGCCACGGAACTCAAGAAGCTCACTCCCGCGCTCAGCGGCCAGATCATGTTCAATCTGGTCGATGGCGCGGTACGCCTGATCCTGTTTCTGCTGTTCATCTGGGGAGTGTCGCTGTTTCCCGACATTCGGCGCGTCTACCAGTATCACGGCGCTGAGCACAAGACGGTATTCGCCTTCGAAAACGGTGACCCGCTTTCGACCGCCGCCGTCCAGAAATATTCCACTTTCCATCCCCGCTGCGGTACCAGCTTCCTGATGACCGTGATGCTCATCTCGATCGGCTTCTACATGCTGGTTCCGTTCACCACGTTCTGGGCGCGCTTCGCCTCGCGCATCGCGCTGCTGCCCGTGATCGCCGGCGTCTCCTACGAAATCATCCGCTTTGCCGCCAAACATCGTGGTTCGCTCTTCGCCCTCATGACCGCTCCCGGCCTCTGGCTGCAACGCATCACCACCCAGCCTCCGTCCGACGAGATGGCTCAGTGCGCCATCACCGCCCTCGATCAAGCCATGGAGTTGGAAAAAGAGCGCGGCGGCGAACTCGTAATTGCCTAGGGGGCTCCCCCCGAACTAGCTCTCCATTTCCAATTCTCAGTTCTCAGCGAAACAATGCATAGACTGAATTCGTCTACTTAGGGCGAACCTTCACGCAGAACTGCGATTGGAACTGAGAATCGAGGCCGGCAACTGAGAACTGAGAATTAAGATCTGAGAACCGACTGATGTTTGATCGCTTAAACCAAATCGAGGCCCGCTATGAAGAGCTGACCAGTGCTCTCGCGTCGCCGGATATCGTCAGCGACTCGGCGAGATACCAGAAGACCGCCAAGGCGCACAGCGAGGTCGCGCCCATCGTCGAGAAGTATCGCGAATACAAGGATCTGACACGAGGCATAGCTGAGAGTAAAGCCATGCTCGCCGATGAAAAAGATCCCGAGATGCGCGCCTACGCTCAGGAAGAACTCGACAAGCTGCAGCCTCGCGTCGACGCCATCGAAGCAGAGTTGAAACTCCTGCTTCTACCCAAGGATCCCAACGATGAAAAAAATATCATCCTCGAGATCCGCGCGGGAACTGGCGGAGACGAAGCCACACTGTTCGCCGCCGAAATCTTCCGCATGTACACGCGCTATGCCGAGACCCAGCGCTGGAAGGTCGAGGTGCTCTCCTCTTCGGAATCATCGGCCGGCGGCTTGAAAGAAGTAATCGCCATCATCGAAGGGAACCGCGTCTTTTCGCAGCTCAAGTATGAGAGCGGCGTGCATCGCGTGCAGCGTGTGCCCGCCACCGAGCAGCAGGGACGCGTTCACACCTCCGCCGTCACGGTCGCAGTGCTGCCCGAAGCCGAAGACGTTGACATCAAAATCGAAGCCAAGGACCTCCGCATCGATACATTCTGCTCCTCTGGTCCAGGCGGCCAGTCGGTGAATACAACGTATTCCGCCGTCCGCATCACGCACATTCCTACCAATACGGTCGTGAGCTGCCAGGACGAAAAATCGCAGATCAAGAACCGCGAAAAAGGCATGCGCGTGCTGCGCTCCCGCCTCTACGAAATTGAAATGGAAAAGCAGCAGCAGGCCCTGGCTAAGGAGCGCAAGGCCATGGTCGGTTCCGGCGACCGCAGCGAGAAGATCCGTACCTATAACTTCCCGCAAAACCGCCTCACCGACCACCGCATCGGCTTCACCGTCCACCAGCTCGAAGCCGTGATGGATGGCAAGCTGCAGCCCCTCATCGAAGCGCTCACCACTTACTACCAGGCCGAGAAGCTGAAGCAGGAAGCCGCCAGCGGAACCTGAAAACTCAGATGACGGCGATTCATTTCTTCAAGCAGCTTTATGGAGGGAAGGCCTGATGTCCGACCTGCACTCGACCTTCGACGTCGTCCTCGCCGACGGCTACGCAAAAAACGCCGCCCGAGTCCGCGAGCTGGCGACGCCTTTGAGCAACGCTCAGTTCTGGCAAAGGCCGTTCGCCTTCGGAAACAGTTTCGGCCACCTGGTGCTGCACCTCACCGGCAACTTAAACTACTACATCGGTGCGCAAATCGCCAAGACGGGCTATGTCCGCGACCGCCCTCGCGAATTCAATGACCCAAACCCTCCCTCGAAAGACGAAGCTCTCCAACGACTCGACGACGCGGTGGACATGGTTCTCAAGACCATCCGCGCGCAATCGCCGGGGGATTGGTCGGCGGAATACTCAGGCGCTGGCGCCGATGCCAGGAACCGCCTTGAAATGATCATGCAATGTTCCGCTCACATGCAGCACCACATCGGGCAGATGATCTATCTGAATTATGAGTGGCAGCGGCACACCCAGCATACATCGAGGTGAAGTCCGCTTTTCTCGAACTTGTTTTCTCTGTGTCGGAGCCTGCCCTGAGCCACGCCGAAGGGTGACTCTGTGGTGAAATGGTTTTGTGCAGCTAAAACAGACCCTGGCCGCCGCCATCACCCGTCTCACCGCGGAACATGTCCCCTCCCCGCGCCTGAATGCCGAGCTTCTCTTGATGTTCTCCCTCAACTGCGACCGCGCCTACCTCTACGCGCATCCTGAGCGCGAATTCAGCGCCGAAGAACAGTACCGATACGATGCCATGCTCGCCGAGCGTGTTCGCGGCGTTCCGGCGCAATACATCACCGGCCACCAGGAATTCTGGGGCATGGATCTCGTCGTCACGCCCGCGGTGCTCATCCCACGACCCGAAACCGAGCACGTGATCGAAACCGTCCTCGAACTGGCGCGTGCGGGGCGCGCGCTTCCTTCGCCAGGCTCAGGGCAGACTTCGCCTGCCAGCTCTCTCCAAATCGCCGACGTCGGCACCGGCTCCGGCTGCATTGCACTGGCGCTGGCCAAAGAATTGCCGCAAGCCGAAATCCAGGCCACCGACATTTCCCGCGCCGCACTCGAAGTCGCCCGCGCCAACGCCATCCGTCATCAACTCGAATCCCGCGTTCAGTTCCGCGAAGCCGACCTGCTCACCGGATTTGGCGATGACTCCCTCGACTTCGTCGCCTCTAATCCGCCCTATGTCGGCGAGTCGGAGGAGAATCAGGTCCAACTCGAAGTCCGTAAGTTCGAGCCGCGTGGCGCTGTCTTTGCCGGCCCTACGGGAGTGGAGGTGATCGCGCGTCTGATCCCGCAAGCCCGCGCCACGCTCAAGCCGGGCGGCTGGCTGGTCATGGAAATCAGCGGGACTATTTCGGAACAGGTAACCCGGCTGCTCAGGGATTGGGACCAAGTTCAGATCAGGCCAGATCTGCAATCGATCCCGCGTGTGGTGCAAGCGCGGAAATAGCTACTGCTGGATGGATGCGGGCAATATCTCTTCCACGTCCACGATGTTGGTGGGGTACTTGCCCGTATAGCAAGCTGAGCAATAGGAAGTCTTCTCTCCCTCGCCGCAAGCTTTCTTGAGCCCCTCAAGCGACAGGTAAGCCAGCGAGTCCGCACGAATGTACTCGCGAATCTCGTCGACTGATTTGTTGGCGGCGATCAGTTGGCTTTTGGAAGGCGTGTCCACGCCGTAGTAGCACGGCGAAATCGTCGGCGGGCAGGAAATCCGCATGTGCACTTCCTTCGCCCCGGCGCTGCGAATCATGCGGACGATCTTGCGGCTGGTGGTGCCGCGCACAATCGAATCGTCAATCAGCACCACCCGCTTCCCTTCCAGAAGCGACCGCACCGTATTCAGCTTCAGCTTCACCCCGAAGTCGCGAACGCTCTGGCTTGGCTCAATAAACGTGCGCCCCACGTAGTGATTGCGAATCAAGCCAAAGCGGAATGGGAGGCCGCTCTCCGCCGCGTAGCCCACTGCGGCGGTCACGCCTGAATCCGGCACCGGGACGACAAGATCGGCTTCTACCGGCGCTTCGCGCGCCAACTGCCGTCCCAGTTCTTCGCGGCTGGTCTGCACGGCTCGGCCAAACACCACGCTGTCAGGCCGCGAAAAGTATACATGCTCGAAAATACAACTCGACTGCGGCGCGGCGGTCGAATAAAACCTGGAAGTAATGCCTTCCGGCCCGACCACGACCAGCTCGCCCGGTTTCACGTCGCGCTCGTAAGTGGCTCCGATCAGATCGAAGGCGCAAGTCTCCGAGGCGAAGACGACGGTGTCGCGCTTCTGCCCTTCGAGCGCGGGAATGCGCCCCATCGCCAGCGGCCGGAAGCCGCGTGGATCGCGCGCCGCGATGATCCGGTCCGGACTCATCAGCACCAGCGAAAATGCCCCCTCCACGCGCCCCAACGCGTCCGCAATCGCCTCGGGCAAAGTGTGTTCCCGCGAAAGCGCGATCAGGTGGACGATCACTTCGGTATCGCTGTTCGTCTGGAAAATCGAGCCTTGACGCTCCAGTCGGCTGCGAACCTCCGCCGCATTCACCAGATTGCCGTTATGCGCCACCGCAATCGAGCCTTTATTCGACTGCACCAGAATCGGTTGCGCGTTCAGCAGCGCCGAATCGCCCGCCGTCGAATAGCGCGTATGCCCGATGGCCAGCGTCCCGCGAATCTGCGAGAGCACATCTTCCGTAAAAATGTCGGCGACCAGGCCCATCGCCTTATGCACCCGCGAAGTCAGGCCATCGGAGGTAACAATCCCCGCCGACTCCTGCCCGCGATGTTGCAATGCATGTAGACCCAGGTAAGCAAGCTTCTCCGCCTCCGGATGGGAGAAGATCGCCACCACCCCGCACTCATCGTGGAATTTGTCGCAAAGCAGCATGTAGCAATTAGCCTCTGGTCTTTAGCTTGCCACCGTCAAACACCGGCGTGGGCACGGGCCACTCGCTAGTCCGGTCTTTCTCCGCGAAACTCCGCAGCCCGTTCTTTTCGATTACCTTCAATCGGCAGCCACCACTTCCGGTTCCGTCCGCAGGGCTGATTCCAAAGCATTTTCATAGACGCCGCGTAACTCAGGAACCGCCGCGGACACGACCAAATTGTTGTCAACACTGATTTCCAGCCGCTCCGGAATCGTTTCTCCCAGCACGTCCGCGGCGATTCCCTGTCTCTCCGCAATCTGTTGGATTCGCGAGAGGTTGCTTGGGTCGCACGACACCACGATGCGGCTCGCATCTTCTCCAAACAGCACAAACTCCGCGGGAAGTCCCTGCGATGCCAGACTTATTCGCGCACCCACTCCCCTGGCAAATGTTTTTTCCGCCAGCGCCACCGCCATCCCGCCATCCGAGCAGTCATGCACGGAATCCGCCAAGCCCTGCTGAATCAATTCAATAGTCGCCTTCTGCAGCGCAGCTTCTTTCTTCAGATCGAGTTCCGGAGGATATCCCCATAACTCGCCCACAACCTCCTTGGCATATTCCGACGACCCGAACTCGCTCTCCACATCGGTGATATCGGCTGCTTCCCCTGCGCGCAATAGCACGATCGTGCGTCCCGCAGCGGCGAAGTGCATCGTAACCGTTTTGCGCACGTCGTCGAGAATTCCCACCACTCCCAGAACAGGCGTGGGATAAATGCCTTCGCCCAACGTCTCGTTGTAGAAGCTTACGTTGCCGCCCGTGATGGGAATCTCAAGCTCTTCGCAGGCTTTTGTGATGCCATCGATGGTCTGCGAAAACTGCCACATGATGTGCGGCTTCTCGGGATTGCCGAAGTTGAGGCAATTGGTGGCGCCTACCGGAGTTGCGCCCGAACACGCCACCTTGCGTGAGGCCTCGGCGACAGCATGCATCGCGCCCAGCCGCGGATCGAGATAACACCAGCGACTGTTGCCATCAAGCGCCATTGCCAGTCCGCGCTGCGGAGCCCCAGGAATCGAATTCTTGATGCGAATCACACCCGCATCTCCTGCACCCGGCGCTTCCACCGTGTTGGTCTGCACCATGTGATCGTATTGCTGCCAAACCCAGCGCTTGCCGCAGATGTTCGGGCTGGCCAGTAGCTGCTTCAGGCCCGGCGTATGATCGCTGCCGTCACTAAGCTTGACGTGCTCCGGCATCTCGCGCGGCACCGGAGGCTCCCAACGCGCCAGCGGACGCTTGTACACCGGCGCATCGTCCGTGAGCGCCTGATTCGGAATCTCGGCGACAACTTCGCCATGCTGGAGCACACGCAATTTGTTATCGGTCGTGACCTTCCCGACTTCCACCGCATCGAGTCCCCACTTCTCAAAGACGCGGAAGACTTCCTGTTCGCGGCCTCTCTGCGCGACCAGCAACATGCGCTCCTGCGACTCGCTCAACATGATTTCGTATGGGGTCATGCCGGTTTCGCGCTGCGGCACGCGGTCAAGCTCGATCTCGATGCCGACACCACCTCGTCCGCCCATCTCGCAGGTCGAGCAGGTCAGTCCCGCCGCTCCCATGTCCTGAATGCCAATAACAGCGCCCGCCCCGATCTGCATAACCTCGAGGCAGGCTTCGAGCAGCAACTTCTCAAGAAATGGATCGCCCACCTGCACATTGGGACGCTTGGCCTCGGAGGCCTCGCTGAACTCTTCGCTGGCCATGGTCGCGCCGTGAATGCCATCGCGTCCGGTCTTGGCGCCCACGTAGATCACCGGGTTGCCTTCGCCGGCGGCACGCGCATAAAAGATTTCATCCTTGCGGACCAGACCCATGGCGAAGGCGTTCACCAGCGGGTTGCCGGAATAGCACGGCTCGAACCTGGTTTCGCCGCCCAGGTTCGGCACGCCGAAGCAATTGCCGTAGGAAGCGACCCCACTGACCACGCCTTCGAGAATGGAGTGGTTGCGATGAACTTCCTTATGGTCCGTTCTGGAGGCTGCCGGGCTTCGCCCTGGCAGGACAGCCGAGGCGGCCATCCCTCCATGAGCCGTGATTGGGCCAAACCTCAGCGAGTCCATTACCGCGACCGGTCTTGCGCCCATGGTGAAGATGTCGCGCAGGATTCCACCCACGCCAGTGGTCGCACCCTGAAACGGCTCAATGAACGATGGGTGATTGTGCGATTCGATCTTGAAGGCGCAGGCCCAGCCGTCGCCGATGTCGATGATGCCGGCGTTTTCTCCCGGCCCTTGCAGGACGCGCTTGCTGCGCGTGGGCAGCCGCTTCAAGTACACGCGCGACGATTTGTAGGAACAATGCTCGCTCCACATCACGCTGAAGATGCCGAGTTCGGTGAGTGTAGGCTCGCGCTCTCCAAGAAGCTGCTTAATCTTTTCGTACTCGTCGGAAGTGAGGCCATGCTGCCGGAGAGTCTCCGGCGGGAAAGCAGAAGTCATGGAAGTGGTCATGGGGAAGTTCTATTGTCGCATTTAGCAGGGCCGCTGGAAAGGGCCAGCACCACCATTTCTCGTCGAGAATTGCAAACCGCGATTGGGGTGGCCTCTTGAGATGCGGCCTCGGCCCGCGCGATCTGCTCTGCGGCTTGAGACGCAGTGTGCAGCCTGGATCCGATCGCGGCAAGTTGCGGCCATGTGTGGAAGGGTAAGGGGGTCGAGGTGCGCGCAAGCCGAGCAGACGCACCCCAGAGTGTGTGTTTTCAACAACTTATCTGCAAGCTATTGCAAACAAAAGCAGTGCGGACGATTAGCCCTTCCCGGCCTGTACGATGTTCTTTGTTTTCATCGTGCAATCCGCAACTTGTTGAAAACAGGTAATGGGCTTGCGGTTCACCAGCCTCGGGGGGCGGGCGCACTCGCACGCACGATGCCTCTCAAACGCACGGAATTAGCCCATGGGAGCGTTCGGGTGGTTCGACCACCGCAAAGGTTGTCCGCGGACAAGGCGCCCCTTAAATCGCCCCTAATGAGAAAATCCCTGTAAGTCGTTGAGATTGTTTGTAACGTGTTGAACTTATCCAGAAGCTATTGCAAAGACTGAAAGAGCAGATCATCACCCAGAGCATCACCCATTGACCTGACAACCGCAGGGCTTACGCACGCGTCGACTTCGCTCAGGGCATGTTCCGGACGCGGCGTTCATTGAGGAGGGTTTCGTCGCGCCTGGACTTGAAGCTGCGCCTTTCTGCAATCGTCAAACTCTTTCCGGTAAGATGACCAGCCAGATGAAATCCATCATCGTAGGAACTGCCGGTCATATCGACCACGGCAAGACAGCGCTAGTCAAGGCGCTGACCGGGATCGACGCCGACCGGCTGGAGGAGGAGAAACGGCGGGGCATCACCATCGACCTCGGCTTCGCGCATATGGACTTGCCGGCCCCCAACGGCGAGACCTTGCGGCTGGGCTTTGTCGACGTTCCCGGTCACGAGCGTTTCGTGCGCAATATGCTGGCAGGCGTGGGTGGCATTGATCTGGTGCTGCTGGTGATTGCGGCGGATGAGGCGATCAAGCCGCAGACGCGGGAGCATTTCGACATCCTGCAACTTCTCGGCGTGCGGCGCGGAATTACGGTGTTGACGAAGTCCGATGCGGTGGATGCGGAGACGCTCGACGTAGTGCGGCTGGAGGTGGAAGAGTTTCTACGCGGGACGTTTCTGGCAACGCCGGAATCTCCGGTCATCCCGGTAAGCTCCCTGACTGGAGCGGGACTGGAAGATCTGAAGCGGGCGATGGTTGCAGCGGTGGCCGAGGTTCAGCCGCGGGATTCGCATGCCATCGCGCGGCTGCCAATTGACCGGGTGTTCACCATGAAAGGCTTCGGGACGGTGGTGACGGGAACGCTAGTGGCGGGGACGATACGCCGCGAGGACGAGCTGGAAGTTTTCCCGACAGGACGGCGAGTGCGAGTGCGCGGCGTGCAGGTGCATGGGCAAACAGCGGATGCGGCCGTCGCCGGACAACGCACAGCGTTGAATCTGGCGGGGGCAAGCACGGAGGACTTGTCGCGAGGGATGACCCTGGCGGCTCCGGCGGCGTTCGAGGTAACGCGGCGAGCGGACGTGAGGCTGCGGTTGTTGCCCTCGGCGCCGCGTGCGCTGAAAGACCGCGCACGGGTGCACTTTCATTCGTACACGATGGAGGCTGTGGCGGAGGTCGTGCTGCATGGGGCTAAGCAGATCGCTTCAGGCGAGGAGGCGTTTGCCCGGCTAAAGCTGCCAGAGGCGGCGCTGCTTCTGCCGGGAGACCGGTTCATCGTCCGGCAATTCTCACCGGTGGTGACGATCGGAGGCGGAGTCGTGTTGGATGGGGCGCCGATTCTGCGTGCGCGGGGACACGGCGACTTCCTGGAAACCCTGGCGGAGGGCGATGCGGAAGCGATTCTGAGAGCACGCATCGCACGGCGCCATCATAACGGAATCTCATGGTCTCGACTGGTCGCCGAAACTGGATGGACGAAGCAGGCGATCGAAACGCAACTGGCTCAGGCGGTAAAGATGGGCGGGGTCGTCCGGGCTGGTGAGCTGTTCCTGCATTTTCCCGCGTTGGAAGCGTTGAAGGCGCACATTGTGGGCAGGGCTGCGGATTTTCATACGAAGAATCCCCTGGTAGCTGGGATCAGCAAGGAAGAGTTAAGGGCACAGGTCGACGCGACTCCGGAAGTTTTCGAGGCGGCTGCCGCCATGATGGTCCGGGATAAGAAGCTCGAAGTGGTTGGAGACCTGGTGCGGCTGCCGGGGCATGGCGTGGTGATGAAGGACGAAGAGACTGAATCAAAACAAAAGATCGAGGGCGCGTTTGCTTCAGCGGGATTGAAAGTTCCCGCGCTGCAAGACGTGCTTGCCGGCCTCAAGGTGGACAAAGCGCGGGCGCAGAAGATTGTGACCTTGCTGCTGCGTGACAAGGTGTTGATCAAGGTTTCCGACGAGCTGGTTTTTCATCGCAGCGTGCTGGAAGAATTGCGGCAGCAGATGGCGGCGTACAAAAAGAAGTCGGTGACGATTGATGTCGCGAAGTTCAAGGAGTTGACCGGAGTGACGCGCAAGTATGCCATCCCGCTGCTGGAGTACCTGGATCGCGAGCGAGTGACAAAACGTGTGGGGGATGTGCGGGAGATTCTTTAACCTTCTTTGCCACTCGTTGTCCGTGGGCATCCGCGCACATCCATGGCGGCTTACATTTTCTCTTCCGGGAATTCCAATTCCAGGCCCAGTGGATCGGTTAAGCGGTTGGTGAGGTTCGCCAGGCCGGCAAGCATGTGTAGATCCACGATCTCGGGCTCGGAAAAATGTTTCTTCAGTTCGGCGAAATCGGCATCATTGATTTCGCGCGGCCCACGCGTCAACTTTTCGACGTAAGTCAGCGCCGATCGCTCTTTCTCGCTATAACGCGAATAATCTCCCGCCTTAAGCGCCCTCCAGTCTTCGGCCGTGAGCCCAACGCGCTTCGACGACGCGACGTGGTGCTGCGTGCAGTAGTGACATCCGTTAATGAACGACACGCGAAGGTAGATGAGTTCGTACAACTTGCGGTCCAGGGAGCGGCCCACGCTAGCGTAGAAGCTCAGAAAGTTCTTAAGCATCTCGGGCCGATGGGCTAGGGCTTTCTGTACATTGCCGGGCTTGCCGCGAAGCGTGGTGTCGTAAATCTCGCGCACTTCTGGAGATGCGGCTTCCGGGGCGATCAGACTAACGCGTGCCATTGAATCCTCCGAAGATAGTAGGGCCTAATCAGGTAGTGACTCAGTTTGAAAAAGGTAGCCGTGTGCGCGGGGAGATCCCTCGTCCCGCTGGTGAAAACGCGGGACGTCGGGATGACGCCGTGGAGGTGACATCGTGAAAGAATTTCAAACTGAGCCAGTATCCCTATTCATGATAGATGAATCGTGGATTCGGCACTGATGTATTCTTTCGTGATGCTTCTGATTCGCCCTGCAATCGTTGATGATGTCACGCTGCTGCTAATGTTGATCCGCGAGTTGGCGGAGTTTGAGCACGAACTTGACCTGGTCGTGATCGAAGAGGCGGACCTGGTGCGGGATGGGTTTGGAGCGAATCCCAGTTTTCGCGCGCTGATTGCGGACTGGGATGGGCAGCCTGCGGGGTACGCTCTGTTTTTTGGCTGCTACTCAACCTGGGCGGGGCGGAGATTGTTTCTGGAGGATCTGTTTGTGCGTGAGCCCTTTCGCGGCCGAGGGATTGGGAAGGCGTTGCTGGCTTTCGTCGCACGCGTTGCGGTGCAGGATAATTGCTACGGAATGCAGTGGGAAGTGCTCAACTCGAATGAGAAGGCGATCGAACTTTACGAGTCTTTGGGGGCGGGGTTCCTCGATCAGTGGCGGCCGGTGTTGCTGAAGAACGACGCACTGCGGCGGCTGGCAGGGAAGGCATTTTGAGCGCGAGGGTTCGCATTATCGGGGCGGGGCTGGCTGGCTCGGAGGCGGCGTGGCAGTGTGCGCGGCGAGGCGTAGAGGTGGAGTTGTTTGAGATGCGGCCGGTGCGGTCAACGCCGGCACACCAGACAGCAGACTTCGCAGAGCTAGTGTGCTCAAATTCGCTGAAGTCGGACAGCGAGAATACGGCTCCGTGGCTGCTGAAGGAAGAAATGCGTCGGGCTGGGTCGCTGCTGCTGGAAATTGCGCGGCAGTGCGCGGTTCCGGCGGGGCATGCGTTGGCGGTGGATCGGGTTACGTTCGCGGCGAAGGTGACGGAGACGATTTCGCGCGAGCCTCTAATTAGGGTGCAGCGCGAGGAGGTAACTTCGATTCAGGAATCGGGCCCGGAGGTCACCGTCATCGCTACTGGACCTTTAACTTCGGAGGCACTGGCCGGGGAGATAGCGCGGCTGAGTGCGGGGAATGAGGAATCAAGACCTGAGCGGTCGAGCCGCCCGCTCCCACGTGATCCGGCTCCGTGCAATCCTCATTTGTACTTCTACGATTCGATCAGTCCGATCGTGGAGGCAGATTCCATTGACATGTCGCGTGTGTACATGGCGGCGCGGTATGACAAAGGGTCGGCGGATTACATCAACTGTCCCATGACGCCGGAAGAGTACGGCCGGTTCTACGACGCTCTTTTGGCGGCGCAATCGGTGGAAGAGCGCGACTGGGAGAAGTTGAATTACTTCGAGAGTTGCCTGCCGATTGAGGAAATTGCGCGGCGCGGCCGCGATACGCTGCGCTTTGGCCCCATGAAGCCAGTGGGGTTGAAGGATCCGCGAACGGGGCGTATGCCGTATGCGGTGGTGCAGTTGCGGCAGGAGAATCTGCGGGCGGATTCCTACAACCTGGTGGGATTCCAGAATCATTTGAAGTTTGGAGAGCAGGCGCGCGTGCTGCGGATGATTCCGGGGCTGGAGAATGCGCGGTTCCTGCGCTACGGGCAGATTCATCGCAATACCTATATCAACGGGCCGGCGTTGCTGCAGGAGACACTGCAGATGAAGGCGCACCCGCGGGTTTTATTCGCGGGACAGATTTGCGGTGTGGAAGGTTACGTGGAGTCGATTGCAACCGGGTTGATGGCCGGGTTGCACGCCGCGGCGTTGGTGTTGGGGAGTGAGCTTGTGCCGCCACCACGGGCTTCCGCGTTTGGATCGCTTACACATTATGTAACTCACGCGGATCCGAAGAACTTTCAGCCGGCGAATATTACTTTTGACCTCTTACCGGCGCTGGAGAAGAAGGTCCGCGACCGGAAGGAGCGGCACCGGTTGCAGTGTGAGGCAGCGCTCAAGCACTTCGACAACTGGATGGAGCGGGCTGGGGCATTGCTCGCCGCGAGCAAATCTTAAATCGCGGAGGGCGCAGAAAACGGACGCGGAACGGAGAAATGCCAGCGACCACCCAAGTTGAGATTCGCCGCGCCGGCCCGGAAGACGCTCGGGCGATTGCGAAGGTGCTGCACGAGTCATTTATGGAGTTCAAGGCTCTTTACACTGACGGAGGCTTTGCCGCCACGACCCCAGACGCGGAGCAGGTTCTGACGCGCATGCAGGAGGGACCGGTTTGGGTGGAACTGCGCGGGGGCGTGGTGATGGGCACGGTGGCTGCCGTTGTACAAGACGAATCGGTCTATGTTCGCGGGATGGCCGTCCTGCCTGCAGCGCGGGGTTCAGGGTCGGGCGCCAGACTACTGCGGCAGGTGGAGAACTGGGCGAATCGCGAAATGTATACACGGCTATTCTTAAGCACAACACCATTCCTGAGTTCAGCGATCCGGCTGTATGAGGGATTCGGCTTTCGGCGGACGGATGATGGTCTTCACGATCTCTTTGGCACGCCGTTGTTTACGATGGAAAAGATCCTCTCCAAGTAGTTGAGCGGGGGTGGGGTTGGCTCGGCTGACCGGGCTATCCTGCGACCAACGCGCTTTCCTGCAACAAAACGGCCCTCTAGTACGTATCCCTAGCGAGGGACAAAACCGGCGAGGAGGGTTACTTTCTTTGCCCGGTGGCGTCCAATGCTAAAGAAGCGCTATGACTCTACGAGATCTTTTCCAGGATGTGCTGCGAACCCTGTGGGCGCACAAGCTGCGCGCGTTCCTTACCATGTTCGGCATTGCCTGGGGGATCGTCTCGATCGTCCTGATGGTGGCGGCGGGCGAAGGCCTGCGCAAGGGGCAGGAAGAGCAGGCCAGAAATCTGGGCAAGGACGTAATGATTGTTTTCCACGGCCGGACCAGTTTGCAGGCTGGAGGAACGCACGCCGGTCGTCTGGTGCACTGGGAAGATGACGATTTGCCGGTGGTGCAGGCGGAAACTCCTGATTGCCAGTATGCCATTCCAGAGTTGGAGCAAGACACGGTGCGTGCGCACAGCAACTTTAACAATGCCGCGTTCACGGTGACCGGGTCGTACCCGCAGTTTGCCTACATTCGCAGCCTGGACGTGGGCCAGGGACGTTTCTATGACTGGGACGACATGCGCGAGGCGAGGCGTGTTGCCTTCCTGGGGTCAGATGCGGCCAAGCAGTTGTTTCCGGGACGCAATCCTGTGGGAGACAACGTTTATCTGAATGATTTTCCCTTCGTCGTGATCGGCGTTATGGCGAAGAAGAAACAGGATTCCAGCTATGATGGCTGGGACGTAAACAAGATCTTCATTCCATTTTCCGCAATGCGGCGCGACTTCCCCGACAGGCCTCCGGGAACGCCCACCACATTCGATCAGTTGCTGGTTACGCCGAAGTCGGTGGAGCAGCACGAAGCCTGCAAACACGAGGTGCGCGTGGCGCTGGCACGCATGCACCGCTACGATCCGAACGATAAGGAAGCTTGCCCTATCTGGGACACGGTGCAGGAGGCGCAGGCCTTCAAGACGATGACGGATGGTATGAAGTATTTTCTGGGCGCAGTGGGGATTGTGACGTTGCTGCTGGGTGGCATCGGCGTAATGAATGTGATGCTGGTGGCAGTGCGCGAGCGGACACGGGAAATTGGAGTACGGAAGGCTCTGGGCGCGCCCGCGGCAACGATTCTGCGGCAGTTCTTCGTGGAGGCGCTGATCATTGCGTTGTTGAGCGGAGCGATTGGATTGGCCGTTGCATTTGGATTTTGCGCGCTGGTGAACTTGCTGCCCATGCCGGATTTCTTTGCGGGGCTGGTTCCGGACTGGACCTCCGGACTGGTCGCCGCGGGCTTGCTGGGCACGATTGCAGTGGCTGCCGCTCTGTATCCGGCGAGCCGAGCGGCGTCGATTGATCCAATCGAGGCTCTGCGGTACGAAGCGGGTGGATAGGTTTGTGTGGGGTCCGGGTCGGCGCCTGTCCTGAGCGAAAGCGACGGAACCCGGACGGGCGCGCTGGCGCGGCTTAGCCCACATCGCACTGCGGTACCGAGCCAGGCTTTGCCCGGCATGATCCGGTAAAAGAGCCGGTCTCACGACACCAATGCTGATTGAAATCATTCTCGAGTCCTGGATTGCACTGAAGCGCAACCTGACGCGCACCTTCCTCACCATGCTTGGGATTGTGTGGGGAATTGCGACGGTTACGCTGCTGATTGCCTACGGCAGCAGTTTTCGAGGCGTCCTTGTGCATGGGTTCGACGCGTTCGGCAAGAGTGTAGTCATTTGCTGGCCGCAGCAAACCAGCGAGCAGCCGGGCGGGCAGCGCGCGGGGAAAAAGGTCTTGATTGAAGAAGCCGACGTGGACATGGTGAAGGCCACCGCGCCACTGGTGCGGCATGTGTGCCGCGAAACGGTGAATCGGCCGGGGATTGCCTATGGCGACCGCATGCTGGGGACGGCGGCGGTTCGAGGAGTTTGCCCCGAGTATGGCGAGATGCGGAACGAAGTGCCCTCCGAGGGGCGCTGGATCGATGCGGGGGACGAACTGGAGCGGCGGCGCGTCATCTTTCTGGGCGGGCGCACCAAGGAACAACTATTCAGCGGCCGCCCGGCCATTGGTGAAACAGTGGAAGTGGGGGGCGTGCGCTTCACTGTGATCGGAGTCATGAGGCGCAAGATTCAGCTCAGCAATTATTTCAGCAGCGATGATGACTCGGCCTGGATCCCTTACTCGACAGCCGGAGATCTGTGGAACACGCGCTATGCCGCGGTAATGCTGTTTCAGCCCATCGCACCGCAGTTTGAAAAGAAGGCGATGGCGCAGGTGCTGGCGGCGGTGGCGACCCGGCAGAATTTTTCTCCGACCGATCCGAAAGCCTTCCAGATGTTCGGGCGCGATGAATTCCGGCCGGTAATTGATGCACTGACCATTGGGTTGCAGGTCCTGCTCGCTTTTGTTGGAACTTTAACGCTTGGCATCGGCGGCGTGGGCGTGATGAATATCATGCTGGTCTCGGTGGATGAACGGATTCGCGAGATTGGACTTCGTCGAGCCCTGGGCGCAAGGAAACGCCACATCAAGCTGCAGTTTCTGGCGGAGACTTTGCTGATCATGCTGCTGGGCGGCGCGATCGGGGTTCTGCTTTCCTACCTCATCGCATGGGCGGTGGGTACTTTGCCCATGATGGGGCCATTGTTTGAAGACGATTCCGGCCAGGGTGACATTCACCTGCGAATTTCCATGATGACGGTCGTGATCTCGAGCGCGGTGCTGCTGGTGGTAGGCGTAATTAGTGGGATGGTTCCGGCAATGCGAGCATCGAAACTGGACCCGGTCGAAGCGCTGCGGTACGAATGAAGCAGGAGGGAGAAGTCAGAATTCAATTGACCTGCATGTCAGGTTGCAGTACCTTGCTTCCCATTCGACCGACGCTGAGGTACACGCTTGCCATTTTCTGCCGTAGACGCGATCTCTCCTGCCTTTGAGCACACGAAACGACAGCTTTTGCAGCCCTTCCGCTTTGGTCAATGGACGCGGCTTGCGGTAGTGGGATTGCTGGCCGGGGAACTCGGCTCCGGTGGATGCCACGTACCTAATCTCTCGAACCTCAAGATTCCCGAGCGCCCCGGCACGACGGAACATTTTCTGGCACCTAGTCTGGGAGGGATCGACCCGATGCTGTTCGTCGGATTGATCGTCGTCCTCATCGCAACGGCATTCGTGCTGAGCATTGTGCTGATGTACGTAAGCAGCGTCATGCGTTTTATTTTGTTCGATAGCGTGCTGGCCAAAGAATGCCACATCCGCCAGAGCTGGGGGCGCCGACAAGGGCCGGGATGGGGCTATTTTGTCTGGAAGCTGCTTTATACGCTGGCGGTGTTGGGTGCGACGATCGTGCTGGTGGGAATCCCCGTGGGCTTTGCCTTCGCCATGGGATGGCTCAGCGAACCCAAAGAGCATCTGGTCCCGCTGGTGCTAGGCGGCATCGCGCTGTTCTTCGTATTGGCAATCTTAGTTATCACCATGGCGGTGATTTATGTCCTGACCAAGGACTTCGTCGTGCCGCAGATGGCGCTGGAAGATCTGGGCGTGATGGAGGGCTGGAGCCGCCTTTGGGCGATGATGAAGGCCGAGAAGGGCGGCTATGCGGGCTATGTGGGAATGAAGATCGTGCTGGCGCTCGTGGTGGCGATCCTCCTTGGGATTGTGGGTTTTATTTTTGCTCTCATCATCTTGATTCCAGCAGCGGGATTGACGGTTGGCGCCGTGCTTGCCGGAAAAGCGGCGGGGCTGGCGTGGACGGTATCCACGATCACGCTGGCGATCGTGGCGGGATGCGTGTTCCTGGCTATTTTCCTCTATGTGATGGCGCTGATCTCCGTGCCGGCGATTGTGTTCTTTCCCGCCTATTCCATGTATTTTTTCGCGGCGCGCTATCCTGCATTGAGCGCGGCGCTCTACCCCGCGCCACCCGCGCCTCAGATTCCACCGAGAGCGACTCCTCCTCCGTATGAGCCTCCGCCACTGCCGCCAACACCCGAGCCGATCGGTTAGAAGTGAGATCGGGAGGGCATGGCTTCAGCCGTGCCCTCCAGCACCGCAATACATGCGAGCGCTCCTGAGGGCACGTCAATGGAGCACTCCGCGGCTGCGTTCTTAATTCCTAGCCCGGTTCTTAATCCAGATCGGGGTGCCCAAAAAGCCGAAAGCTTTCCTGATCTGATTCTCCAGAAAACGCTGATAGGAGAAGTGCAACTTCACGGCGCGGTTGGTGAAGAGCACAAACGTGGGCGGAGCGACCGAGGCCTGCGTCATGTAAAGAATTTTCACACGGGAGCGCATGGGGACGGAGGCGCGCTCGAAATCCACGGTTTCGATGAAGCGGTTCATGGCCGACGTGGAGATGCGTTTGCGGCGCTCGGTGGCCACCTGTTCGAGCAGGGGGAAGATTCTCTCCGTGCCTTTACCCGTGTTTGCCGAAATGAAGACGATGGGCGCGTAGTTCAAGAATTTGAGATCGTAGCGCAGGCGTTCTTCGTAAGCGTCGCGGTCGCCGGGACGTTTGCCTTCGCGCATGCGCATGGCCTTCGACGGCCGGCCGGGTTTCAGCGCGCCGCCGGTAACGAGATCCCATTTGTTGACCACGATGATCATCGATCGTCCGCTCTCGTGGGCGTAGCCGGCGATGGCGGCGTCGAGCTGGCTCACACCTTCGGTGGCATCGATGACGAGAAGCGCAATATCAGCAGCTTCGAGATGCTTGCGCGCCATCACCACGGAAAGTTTCTCCGCCATTAAATGAGTTTTGCCTTTGCGGCGGATGCCGGCGGTGTCGATGAAGCGGAAGCGGCGGCCATTGTGCTCGACAATTTCGTCGACTGCGTCACGCGTGGTACCGGGGATAGGCGAGACAATGGCGCGGTCAGAAGCCGTCAAGCAATTCAGCAGCGTGGACTTGCCGACATTGGGATGGCCGATGATGGCGACCTTGGTTTCATAAACAGTTTCGGGTTCGACTTCAGATGTGGATGGGCCCGCTGGTTCAGATCCTTCCTCAGGCCCTGATTCCTCAGTGTTTTCTGTGGCGGGCGGTGGCGCGGGCGGCAGGATTTCTAGAATCGCATCCAGCAGATCGTCGATCCCGCGGCCGTGCTCGGCGGAGATGGGGAACATCTGCTTGATTCCCAACCGATGGAATTCGTCGACAATGTTCGCTTGCTTTTCAGTGTCAGCTTTGTTGACCGCGAGGAAGAGCGGGCGTCCCGTTTTGCGCAGCAGGCGGACCAGTTCAAGGTCGGGTCCGGCAAGCGCGGCGCGGCCATCGACGACCATGATGATGGCTGCCGCTTCATCGAACGCAACCCGGGCCTGGCGGAAAATCTCCGACGGAATGAAATCTTTTTCTTCGGGAAGAATGCCGCCGGTGTCGATGATGCGCATGCGGCGGCCGCGCCATTCCGCGTCGCCATAGAGGCGGTCGCGGGTGATGCCGGGCTCATCGCCGACGATGGCGCGGCGCGAGCCTACGATGCGGTTGAACAGCGTGGACTTGCCTACGTTCGGTCGGCCCACGATGGCGAGCGTCGGAACGCCGGCTGCGGTGGTGGCGAGAGTGCTGGTCGAGTTGTAAGTGGGTTGAGTCAAAATCAGGCAATCAGCTACCGAAAACCCGGAAGTGTTTATTATAGAGACTCCCGTGGCTTTAGGTTCCCAACCCGTGTCTTCCCCAACGCCGAGTCGCTCCGTGCCGGGTGGCAAGGACGCTTCGGGCGCGGCTCATTCAACTCTTTATCAATTCTTTGCGCCGGGGGGATTGCTCGCACGCACGCATCCGGCATATGAATTCCGGCGTGGGCAGTTGCAGATGGCGCAGGCGGTCGAGCAGGCATTGGAAGAAAAACGTCATCTGATCGTGGAGGCCGGCACGGGCACGGGGAAAACTCTCGCGTACCTGATGCCGGTGATCCGCTCGGGCAAGCGGGTAATCATTTCAACCGGCACAAAGAATTTGCAGGAACAACTTTTCTACAAGGACATTCCTTTCCTGGAGCAAGCGCTGTTTGGCGCACCGGCGGCAGCAAATGGCAAGAGTGAGGCTCCGCGCGGGCGGCTTTCCGTCTGCTACATGAAGGGCCGCAACAATTACCTGTGCCGCAAGAAGCTCTACGACCTTACCGACCAGCCCGTGCTGAGCGGGTTGGAGGAGATTGAGCAATATCGGGCGATTTCCGCGTGGGAGAAGACGACCGGCACCGGCGATCGCGCCGAACTCGCCGAGCTACCAGAGACCAGCGCTCTTTGGCACAAGCTGGACGCGCGCTCGGAGGCTTGCATCGGGCAGAAGTGCAGTGAGTGGGAGCGCTGCTTTATAACCGAAATGCGAAGGCGGGGAATGGAGAGCGACATTATTATCGTCAACCATCATTTGTTCTTCGCCGATCTCGCCATCAAGCTGCAAGCTGAAGGTGCGCCCGATGCGGGGATTCTGCCGGAAGCGGCAGCCGTGATTTTCGATGAAGCACACGAACTGGAAGACGTGGCGGGGAACTACTTCGGAATTTCTGTCAGCAACCTTCGTGTGGAGGATCTGGCGCGGGACGTCGAGGCGTCACTGCAGCATAACCGGATGCTCTCCGCGTCGCTCTCCGGAGCGCTGGGAAGTCTGCGGGAGCGGTCGCAGTTCTTCTTCTCGCTGTTGCCGCCGGGCGAAGGACGTTTTGCCTTCGAGACGCGGCGAGAGTTTCTGGAGGAAAACGGGGATGAGTTCCTTTCACTCAATCAGGCGCTGACGCGACTGGCGGGCGAACTGGAAGGCCTGCCGCAGAAGCCCGAGGAAATTTTCAATCTTGTACGGCGGGCGCAGGAGATTCAAGTGCAACTTGGTTTTGCCATGGAGTCGGACGATCGCAATACTGTGTTCTGGATCGAGCGCCGCGGCGGGCGGGGAAGAGCGAATTCACAGGGGCGCCGAGGCCCGAAGGAACAGGAAGAAACTTCACGGGGCAGGCAGAATGTCTTTCTCCAGGCTACGCCCATTGATGTCGGTCCGATCCTGCGCGAATGTTTGTGGTCCAAGCTCGATTGCGCGGTGCTGACTTCCGCGACTCTCGCGGTCGGCGGCGGCTTCGAATACATCCGGCAGCGGCTGGGGTTGGAGCATGCGCGCGAGTCGGTGCTACCTTCGCACTTCGATTATGAAAATCAGGCATTGTTTTATGTGCCGCCCGATCTGCCCGATGCGCGAACGCCGCAGTTTACGGCGCTAGCGGCGGACCGCATTCGCAAGCTGCTGGAGATCACGCGCGGACGCGCCTTCGTGCTTTTCACCAGCTATGCGCAGATGAACGATATCCACCAGCGGCTGCTCGGCGAGTTGGAGTTCCCCATGCTGCGTCAAGGCGACGCGCCCAAGAGCGCACTGCTCGAAGAGTTCCGGCTGACGCCAAATGCCGTGCTGTTTGCGACTTCGTCGTTCTGGCAGGGCGTGGACGTGCAGGGCGAGCAGTTGAGTTGTGTGATCATCGACCGCCTGCCGTTTGCCGTGCCCAGCGATCCGGTCGTGGCGGCACGCGTAAAGGCGATCGACGCCGACGGCGGCAATGCATTTTTTCAGTATCAAGTGCCGGCGGCAGTGATCACGCTGAAACAAGGTTTCGGACGCCTGATCCGCTCTTTGCACGATCGTGGGTTGCTGGTGCTGCTCGACAACCGCATTCTGAAGAAACAATACGGGCGGGTATTCATCGAGAGCCTGCCGAATTACAAGAAGACTACGGACATGCGGATGGTCGAGGAGTTTTTCGGGGCGAATTCTACTTGACGTTTTTCCTGTGGGGCAATCCTTTATCTTCGCGCACACCATTGACAAGCCGGATCATCCGAAATTCGCCGTTCTCCGTCGCGACGAAATCAACGCGATCACCAGCCCGAACTCCCAGTGCAGCGCGGATCCGCAAAGGGATGGTAACTCGTCCTGCTGTTGTCAGCTTTGGCATTTGTGTGCGGGGATCCGGTTCTTCTAAAACTTGCAGGTTAACGCCCTTTTCATTCGCCTGAAGTTATCTTTGTCTAAGAACTAAACGAAGAAGAGCCTACACGTACTCCCGCTCGGCCCGCCGGATCGCCCGATACCGTTCAAACACTTTCTTGTCGCTTTCCATTCCCAGCGCAGAGCGGATCGAGCTTCCCCGGAATGTATGCAGCAACATCTTCCAGCCCCGCAACAGGACGAACCCCGGATCATGCTTAAACGCAACGGGAATGTGGTGAACCTTCATCCAGCGCTCGGCCTTCCAGCGCATGAATTCGACTTCTTCGGCAGGCATGTGTTCGGTGCGCACCACGGCCGTGGTGCCGTCGTATTCCTCGAGCCGCTCATTCATGATCAAGCCTTGATCGCGAAATTCTTTCGTCATGGGCGTGCGCGGGTAGGGCGTTGGGTGCTGAATGTAGGGCCAGTCCACGTAACGGCGGGCAAATTCCAGGTTGGCCTCGATCGATTCGCGCGTGTCACCGGGACTGCCGACGATCAATCCACCGACCACATACATTTGGTTGCGGCGGATGTAATCGATGGCTCTGAGGGTGGCGTTTCCCGTGTTCTGGCCGTTGGTACGCTCCGTGTTCTTGGCGGAGGCCTTCAGAAATTCCAGGTCGTCTTCCAGGATGTTTTCGATGCCGAGAAACACGTAGCGGAATCCGGCTCGCCGCATCAGCGGGGCAAGCGTCTCTCCGTGGTTAGCGATGGCCGAGGTCATGGCTTGCACGAAGTAGTCGATTTTGTGCAGTCCGGCGGCAATGATGGCTTCGCACAGAGCCTCAAAGCGCTTCACATTCAGCGTGATGTTGTCGTCGACCAGAAAAATGGTGCGCGCCCCATGGTCGTAGGCGTCGCGAATGTCGGCCAGCACGCGGTCGAATGAATACGTGTGGAAGTTGCGGCCACGCATCTCGATGATGGAGCAGAAACTGCAATCGTAAGTGCAACCGCGCGAGGTTTCGATTACATCCACCTGCCGTCCCAACAATGTGTAGCCCTTCAAGACGCGCGCATCGCGGTTCGGCTGGCGGATTTCGCTGTCTTCGAGCCGGTGCGGCGGCCGCGCGGGGTTGTGCACCCAGCTCTCGCCGTTTCGCCACGAAAGGCCGCAGATGCGATCGAACCCGCCGCCCTGCTCGACGGCGCGCAACAATTCGCGAAAGGTGACTTCGCCCTCGCTGCGCACCAGATAGTCGACACCCATGTCCTCGTAAGCTTCGGGAGCAAGGCTGGGATCGTAGCCACCGACCACGATCTTCACTCCCGGCCGGAGAGCCCGCACCAGCTCGATAATGCGACCCGCGGTGCGGCGCTGAAACGTCATGATGGAGAGTCCGACGACTTCCGGATCGAGCTCGCCGACAAGCCTTGTGATCGTTTCACGAACCTGGCGGTGAACCAGGATCAAGTCAGCCACGGCTACGCGGTGATGCGGATCGATATTTCCCGCCAGCGATGTAAGCGCGCCATTGGGCATGCGAATCGCGACCGGTGGCATGTGCTCGAAGGAATCCGGCATGGAAAGCAACAGGACGTTCATGAGGACCTGTCCTTACTGCCGCGCTGCGATCCCGCAAGGGCGGGTTGAACGCAGCAGTGGCGATGGAAATGGTTCGATTGTAACGCAGTCGGCGGCAGAATTGCCGAGCCGTATCGCTGATAGTTTACGGGTACGATCCATCGCCGTTCCGGCCCTCGCTCGAGTCGGATATTCCTATTTCCGTTCTTCCGCCGTTCCCGGACTTGCCAACACTCCCACGACAATTCCTGAGGCCTCACCCTTGGCGTGATACACGCGCTCGGTGGCTTTCACAAAGTCCGAAGACTTGGCGTCGGGAATGTCAACAAAGGTCTGCGGGTTGCGGTCGGTGAGCGGAAACCAGGAACTCTGGATCTGCACCATGATGCGATGGCCGCGGCGGAAGGTGTGGTTCACGTCCTGCATGTTGAAGTCGATCTGCTCGACCTTGCCGGGGGTAAAGGGTTCCGGCTTTTCAAAACTGTGGCGAAACTTTCCCCGGAAAGGCTCGCCGCGCACCAGTTGTTGATATCCACCCATGGTGAAAGAAGGCGGAGGCACGTCGGTTTGGGGCTTCCCTTTCTCTTCAGGCCTGGGTTCGTCCAACTTGCTGTCGGGAAAGTCGGAGGGATACACGTCGATCAGTTTCACATCCCAATCAGAATCGGTCCCCGTGGTCGAAACGAATAGCCGCGGAGAGATCGGACCGGCAATGGTCACATCCGCCTGCAGCACTGAGGTTTCGTAAACCAGGACGTCGGTCCTGCTGGCGGCGAACCGCTGATCTGAGAGCATGTACTCCTGCGGCACGCGCGTGGAAATGTAGTTCACAAAGGGCACAGGCTTGGCCGGATCGCTGATGTATTCGTCGAAAGCGGGCGAATCCGACACAGGCGGATCGAACGAAAGCTCGCCACCTGCGCGGAAATAGAGGGTTTTCTGCTCGGCTTCCTTCGGTGGCCATGCGGAGTACCGCCGCCACACATTCGTGCCGGTCTCAAAAACATAAGCCTTGGGAAGCTTTGCGTCGCCCGCGCCTTTCAGGTATTGCTCGAAAAATGGAAATAAGATGTTCTTTCGGTAATAGTCGCCGGTGTTGAAGGCGAACTCCACCCGCCCCAGGTGATCGCCGTCGTACCGCGCCCAACCGCCGTGGACCCAGGGACCGACCACAAGCGCGTTGAAGATGCCGGAGTTGTTCTTGTCGATGGCGTGGAATGTGCTGAACGGACCCTGCAGGTCCTCGGCATCGAACCATCCGCCGACGGTTAGCACGGCGCAGTGAATGTTCTTCATGTGCGGCGCCAGATCGCGCGCCTTCCAATAATCGTCGTAGGTGTCGTGGTGCAACTGGTCGTCAAACAGCGCACTCTTGCCTTCAAGATATTTTGAAAGATTCGCGGTGGGGCCAGCTTTCAGGTAGAACTCGTAACCATCTTTGGTGCCGTAATCGAAGGGCACAGGCGTCTTCGGCGGCAACTGGGGATTCTCCTGCGGCTTGAACGAACTATAGAAACCAAAATTGGCGTTCAGCATGAACGCCCCGCCGTGGTAAGCGTCATCGCCCATGAAGAGATCAGTCATGGGTGCCTGCGGGGATGCCGCCTTCAGTGCCGGATGCGAGTCGATGATGCTGGCGGAGGTAAAGAATCCAGGATAGGAGATGCCCCAGATCCCGGCGTTCCCGTTGTTATTGGGCACGTTCTTGAGCAACCAGTCGATGGTGTCGTAGAGATCGCTGGCGTCGTCGACGTCCTGCTTGGATTTCTTGTTGTCGATGTGCGGACGCATCTCGATGAACGTCCCTTCCGACATATAACGGCCGCGCACATCCTGATTAACGAAGATGTATCCCGCCTTGTCGAAGTCGGGCGATGGTCCGAGTTGCTTGCGGTACTGATCTACGCCATACGGACCCACGCTGTATGGAGTCCGGTTAATCAGAAATGGATAGGCACGGGAGGTGTCCTTGGGCACGTAGATCGAGGTGAAAAGATGCACGCCGTCGCGCATGGGAATTCTGTATTCGTACTTCGTGTAGTGTTCCTTGGCGTCATACTCTGGTGCGTCAGGTTTGCTCTGGGCGGCAAGACTGGCGGCTGACGCCAAGGTGACCAGAACCAGAGCCAAGACCGACAGTGTGCGGCGAGGCATTAATGCTCCTTTTCAGAGGAAAGAACCGACTAAGCAAGCTACATTTCGGACGGGGGAACCGTCAAGCGGGATAGGCCGGTGGCTCCGCACACGCGGTACAATGGGGATGTTTCGCTACGAAGCGCGGTTCGCCCTGTATTCACGCCGAACCGCTGAGGGATGCATGTTCGAAGTAACGGTTGACGATACGTTTGCGGCGGGGCATTACCTCCGCAACTACAAGGGCAAGTGCGAGAACCCGCACGGGCACAACTACAAGATCCGGGTAACGCTGGCCGGGGCCGAGTTGGACAAGGCCGGGCTCCTGCTCGATTTCAAAGACCTGCGCGAAGTGATGAAGCACGTCATCGAGCGGCTCGATCACCAGATGATCAACGATATTGAGCCTTTTACGGTGATCAACCCCTCGGCGGAGAATCTGGCCAAGTATTTCTACGACGAATCGAACACCAGACTGAAGAGCGTGACCAGTGGCCGCGTGCGGGTAAAGAACGTCACGGTATACGAGACCGATACGACGACCGCGACCTATTCGGAGTCGTAGCGACGCTGTCCGGCGGCTGTCCAGCGGGCGGCCCGCTCGCAACCGGGCCGGCGAAACCCTTCGACTTCGCCCAGTGCAGGCTGCTGGCGCTACTCACAAATGCAGATAACCGAAATCTACAAATCGCTGCAAGGCGAATCGACGTATGCTGGCTTGGCCTGTGTGTTTGTGCGCCTGACCGGCTGCAATCTGCGCTGCTCCTGGTGCGACAGCGAGTATACATTCCAGGGTGGGCGGAAAATGACTTCCCAACAGGTGTGGGATGAGGTGAAGCGACTCAGCCCTAATGGAGGGTTAGTTGAGATTACCGGCGGCGAACCGATGCTGCAGGAGCGGGAACTGGTGCCGCTGATGCGACAGTTGTTGGAGGCGGGCTATCGAGTGCTGCTTGAGACCAGCGGAGAGCGGCCACTGGCACAGGTACCGGCGGGCGTCGTCAAGATCGTGGACGTCAAGTGTCCGAACTCTGGCGCGGCCCATACGTTTCACACTGAGAATCTGGAAACCCTGACGGCTCACGACGAAGTCAAGTTCGTCCTGAGTGGGCGCCCGGACTACGAATTTGCCCGGGAGTTCACGCAGCGGCACGGGCTCGCGAATCGCGTGCATTCCGTGCTGTTCTCGCCGGCGTTTCGCAAAGATGCAACCGGGACGCGCGACAGTTCGCACTGTTTGCTGGATCCGCGGGAATTAGCCGAGTGGATGCTCGCCGATGACGTCCCGGCACGCCTGGGATTGCAATTGCACAAGTTCATCTGGGACCCGGCAGTGAAGGGGGTTTAGGATTGTTGATTTATTGACTCTTGATTGCTGATTTGAAAGCCCTCATCAGCATGCCGTTCGATCGGCAATCAATAAATCGGCGATCGGCAGTTCGACAAAACATGGCGCACCCAATCAAGTCCCGGGCAGTCGTTCTGCTCAGCGGCGGGATGGATTCCTGCGTGTGCGCCGCCCTTGCGGCTCGCGACCATGCTGCGGCGGCGTTGCACGTGAGCTATGGTCAGCGCACCGAAGACCGCGAGCGGCAATCCTTCCTGGCGATTTGCCAGCGCCTGAACATTCATGACAAACTCCTGGTGCGCAATGAGGCTCTGCGAGCAATCGGAGGTTCGGCGCTCACCGACGAAAACATTGCCGTGCCCAGAGGGGACGGAGATGGTCATACCATGGGCCACGACGTTCCGGTCACGTATGTGCCCTTTCGCAACGCACACTTCCTGGCCGTCGCGGTAAGCTGGGCGGAGGTGCTGGGCGCCGCGAAAGTCTATATCGGCGCCGTGGAACAGGATAGCTCCGGCTATCCCGATTGCCGTCCGGCGTATTATGAAGCGTTCAATCAGGTGATCCAGGCGGGGACGAAAGAAGGAACCATCGAAATTGTCACGCCGCTCATACGCCTGCGGAAAGCCGAAATTGTGCGGCTGGGCCTTGAATTGGGCGCGCCATTCGATTTAACTTGGTCCTGCTACAGCCGCCAGGATCAAGCTTGCGGGGTCTGTGACAGTTGCGTGTTGCGGCTGCGGGCATTTGCGGCTGCGGGAGCTAGAGATCCACTTCCGTATGCAACCATCGACCAGCATTCGACAATTTAGTTTCCGCCGGGAGGCCACGATGAAAAAGCATTTTGCAGTGTTCGTTTTCGTTCTCTTAATGCTGGGACTCTGTGCGCCTCTGGGTTTCGCGCAAGCCTCGGGAACCGTCAAGGGAGTCTGCAAGGATGCCCAGGGCAATCCCATCGCCGATGGAGTGGTGCTGTTCGACAATCAGGATAATGGCCAGAAATACGTTCTCAAGACCAACAAGAAGGGCGAGTATTTCTCCCTGGGCGTTGCGGCTGGCAGCTATAACGTTACGCTCTACCGGAATGCGGACGACCAGAAAGCCAACCATGAACTCTTCCACGTCGGCAAATTTCCCGTCAAACTGGACGAGAATGTCCTGGATTTCGATCTGAAAAAAGAACAAGAGAAGGCCGCCCAGGGCGTAGGCCTGACTCCGGACCAGCTCAAGCAGCAGCAGGACTCGGCTGAGAAGATCAAGAAGGAAAATGGCACGATTAAGAGCCTGAACGAAAAGATTGTTGCGGCCAACACCGCGATGAAGGCTGGAGACTTCGATACCGCGGTCACCACCATGACGGAAGCCACGCAGATCGACGCAACGCGCGATGTGCTCTGGGCACTGCTGGGCGATGCCTATCGCGGTTCGGCGCTGAAGCAGACCGATCCCGCCGAAAAGTCAAAGCGCCTGCAAGAGGCCGTCAGCGACTATGAGAAGGCGATCGATATCAAACAGAAGGCCCTGGAAACTGCGCCCAAAAAAGACCCCGACGAGATCAAGCGTCTGGCGGGCTATTACAACAACATGGGAGAGGCCGCCGGTCGGGCCGGCAAGGTCGACGACGCTGTGAAGGCTTATACCCAGGCCGCACAGATCAACCCTGACGGCGCCGCCGGCTATTACTACAATGCGGGCGCGGTGTTGACCAACGCCGGCAAAGTCGATGACGCTATTGCAGCCTTCGACAAATGCATTGCCGCCGATCCCAATAAGGCAGACGCCTATTACCAGAAGGGCGTGAACCTGATCGGCAAGGCCACCCTGCAGGGCGACAAAATGGTTGCCCCGCCGGGCACGGCCGAGGCTTTCCAGAAGTATCTTCAACTCCAGCCTACGGGGCCCTACGCCGACGTGGCCAAGCAGATGCTGTCCAGCATAGGAGCTCCGGTGGAAACCGGCTTCGGCACGAAAAAGAAGGCCGCCAAGAACTAGGAACTAAGCTGGGTGGACTAAGCCGAAGAGGGCGGCCTTGCAGCCGCCCTTTTTCTTGCCCGTTTTTCTTGCCCGTCGGACGCTCCCACATTACCAAGGGTGGTGTCCTACCTGTTCTTACGTTTTGGCCCGCCCTCGGGGTAAAGTGTAGGTATTGGACCGACCTCGGTTGGCCCGGTTCTCCCTCCTGTGGTGCGCGCAATTCCCTAAGAATACGCACAGGTTAGTACGAGGAATGGAATGGCAGCACCGGGTAGCGCAATTTCAGTGTCGTTAGAAGGTTATTCCGGCAACGGCAGAGTGGCTACGCCCGCCTTGCTGGGTGCGATGCTGCGCGCCACGGAAAAGATCAGCGATTTGATCTTTTCCCCCGGACGGCCTCCCCAGGTGCAGGTTTACGGCCAACTCATCCCGGTCCAGGTGCCGGGGCTGGCAACCCTTACTCCCGACGACACACGTCATATCGCCGCCGATCTGATTGGCGACAGCAAACAGGCCCTGGCAACCCTGCGCGAACACGGATCCTGCGACATATCCTTCGGCTTGGCGGGCACGGCCCGCTTTCGCGTGAATATTTTCATCCAGCGCGGCAGTTGCGCGATCGTGATGCGGGTTATTCCCACCGCGATTCCCGATTTCGCTTCGCTCCGCTTGCCTTCCCACCTGGCCGATGTGGCCAAGCTGCGCGACGGAATTGTCCTGGTGACTGGGCCAGCGGGATCAGGGAAGTCTTCCACTCTGGCGGTGCTACTGGACTGCATTAATCGCGAAAAGAATTACCACATCATCACCATTGAAGATCCCATTGAGTTCCTGCATAACCACAAAAGCTCCACCATTCATCAGCGCGAGTTGCATAGCGACACCCCCAGCTTTGCTCACGCCTTGCGCTCCGCGCTGCGGCAGGCGCCCAAGGTCATTCTGGTGGGCGAAATGCGCGACCGGGAAACCATCGAAAGCGTTCTGGAGGCCGCTGAGACCGGCCACTTGGTGCTGTCCAGCCTGAATACCATGGATGCACCCAAGACGGTGGAGCGCATTGTCAGTTCGTTTTCCCCGGATGAACAGAAAAATGTGCGGGACCGCTTCGCCAAATCATTTCGCTACATCATCTGCCAGCGGCTCTTGTCGAAGGCTGATCGCAGCGGCCGCGTCCCGGTCGCCGAAATCCTGAAAGCCAATGCGCGCACCCGGGAGTGCATTGAAAAGGGCGAGCGCGAAGGCAAGACATTACTCGACGCCATGAAGGCAGGCGCCTCCGAAGGCATGCAGCACTTCGACGGCGAGATCGCACAACTGGTGCGGGATCGCGTAATCGACCTTGAAACCGGCCTCTCCTACGCCAGCAACCCCACGGTATTAGGCCAGGAACTGGTCAGATAGCAGCACGCATCTAACTGCGTGGGAATCCTCTTCTTGATCCGCGGAAGACTTCCCCTTTCCACTATCATCTTCCCATGCCCTCACGCCTCACCCAGTCGCTTGTACTGACCTTCGAAGACGCGCGCCGCGTCGTTGAGGAGCAGGCTTCGCAGGTAGCTCCAGGCGGTACGGAAACTCTGGATCTGCTGCGCGCCGCCGGACGAGTGCTCGCTGAACCGATCGCGGCCGATCGCGACCTTCCTCCCTTTCCGCGAGCCACCCGCGACGGCTACGCGGTACGCGCCGCCGATCTGGCTACGCTTCCAGCCAAGCTTAACGTAATCGGAGAGATTAAAGCCGGCCCGCTGCCCGGTCAAAGCCCGTCCACCCTGGATCGCGGGCAAACATTCTCCATCATGACGGGCGCACCCGTGCCGCCGGGCGCGGACGCCGTGGTGATGGTGGAATACACGTCACTGCAGGCAGATTTCGTCGAAATCACAAAGGGCATCAAGCCCGGCGAAAACATCGTCGCTCAAGGAGCCGAGGCCAGGCACGGCACTCCCCTGCTCGCTAAGGGCGCGCGTCTCAACGAGGCAGCCATCGCACTCGCAGCCATGGTAGGCAGATCGCAGCTGCCAGTGTTTGTTCGTCCGCGCGTGGCCGTGCTCGCCACGGGCGATGAGATCGTCGACATCGACGCTGAAATAAGGCCAACCCAGATCCGCAACTCCAACAGCTATTCGCTCGCGGCGCAAATTCAGAAAGCCGGTGGTGACCCCGTGCTCTTGCCGATCGCCCCCGATGAACCTCGAGCCCTGCGGCGACTGATTGAGCAAGGACTGCAGTCCGACTTGCTGATCATGACCGGCGGCGTCTCCATGGGACGCTACGATTTCGTCGAGCAAGTCCTCGCCGAACTGCAAGCGGAGTTCTTCTTCACCGGAGCAAGAATCCAGCCCGGAAAGCCGGTGGTATTCGGCCAAACCTTATGTGGCGCGGGCGCCCCCGCCCGCGCAGGGGCATCAGCCCCGGTTTCGAAATACTTCTTTGGCCTTCCCGGAAACCCAGTCTCAACCATGGTCACCTTCGACCTGTTTGCCAGGCCGATGCTCGAAGCGTTAGCTGGCATGTCCCCGCTCCCGCTAGTCTTCCCTCACGCACGCCTGAAATCGGCGATCCACGTCAAGACTGGATTGAAGCGGTTCCTCCCCGCGATTCTTTCTGGCGCCTATGAAGACTCGCAGGCGGAACTGGTGCTCTGGCAGGGATCAGGCGATATCGCAGCCCAGGCCCGCGCCAATTGCTACATCGTCATCCCGCCGGACCGGGAACACATCCCAGCTGGCGAGTGGGTCGCGGTGATGCTGCGGTGACTCGAGCCTCACGGCTTGAAATGTCGTTGTCTAGAATGTCTGTGCGCGCGTCAGATTGCTGAAACTCTGTTTCCTGGGTGGCCCAGCGCTTCGCTGCGATAGAGGGCGCCAGAAATCAAGAGCGGCTTCCGCTGCCGAGGTGCTCTCTACCCGCCGCATCCCATGTAAGATAGAACTTCTGCATGGCGACGAAGCTCTCCCATTACGATGCCGCCGGTCGTGCCCGGATGGTGGATGTCTCCGGCAAAACCGCCACCAGGCGTGAGGCCGAGGCCAGCGCTTTTGTGCAGATGAAGCCGGCGACACTGAAGGCACTGCCCCGCAATCCCAAGGGCGATCCGCTGGAAGTAGCACGCATCGCCGGAATCATGGCAGCCAAGCGCACTTCAGAGCTAATCCCGATGTGCCACGCCCTCCCTCTCGCGCACGTTGCTGTCGAGATGAGGCTATGCGAGAATGGCGTCGCCATTACCACCAAAGTTGCGACCACCGCCGAAACCGGAGTAGAGATGGAGGCCCTGGTAGCCGCCAGCGTTTCGGCACTCACGATTTATGATATGGCGAAGGCTCTCGACAAGGGGATCGAGATTCGGGAGATTGTGTTGCAGCGAAAATCCGGAGGCAAGAGCGGAGAGTACCGGCGCACCAAGTAAATTCCATGGCCAACGACGTCAAACTACTCCTGGTGGACGACAACGCGATGGTGCTGGGGATGCTGGAGCATGCGCTGGCTTCATTTGCGCGAGTGGTGACTGCCGGCGACGCGGCGGATGCCTTACTGAAGGCGGTGGACGATCCTCCGGACCTGGTGGTCTGCGACTATCGCATGCCCGGCATGGATGGCAAACAGTTGGTCGAGAAGCTGAAGAGCCGGCCGGCGACGGCAAATTTCTCGGCGATCCTGATGGCGAGCCGGACTGACATTGATGAGCGGCTTTCGCCGCAGGATGCCGCCGACGACTACCTGGCCAAACCTTTCTTCTTGAAAGAAGCGACGCGGCGCATCAAGCGCACTGTGGACCGGATTGCGCTGGAGAAGATGGCGAAGACCGCGCCCTCCGACGGCGTGGTTCGCGGCAACCTGTCGCAGATGAACGTGATTGACCTGATGCAATCGCTTGAGATGGGACGCAAGAGCTGCCAACTCAAGCTGAACAACGAAGGCGATAAGTGCGAGGTCTTTTTTGTTGAGGGTCAGGTGAAGCACGCGACTTACGGGTCTTTAACGGGGGATGAGGCCGTTTTCAAAGTTCTGCGCTGGACCGGCGGCAACTTTGAACTTAACTTCGAGGGCAAGACCGATCAGGAAACCACGAAACTCAACACTCAGGGTCTGCTGATGGAGGGCTTGCGGCTGCTGGACGAATCGCAGCGGGATGGCGGCGTGGAGGCGGTCGAAGATAGCGGGATGAGCGCTGGTGCAACCGCCCCTGGCACCGGCCCTGGCAGCAGTGCCGTCCCTAGTTCGAGCGGCGGGCACCGGAAGGAAGAGGAAGAAGATGTCCTCCTCGACAGCTGACAGATCAGCCGAGGCGCGTTCTGAGGGACGGCCTGCCCCGGAGGTTCTCACGGCCGCAGTGGTTACGGTCAGCGATTCCTGCGCTCGCGGGGAACGCGAGGATCTTTCGGGGCCGGCGGTTGCCGGGGTGCTGAAGAAGTCTGGCTTTCACGTGGTCGCTACCCAAATCGTTCAAGACGATAACCTGCAGATTCAGAATGCCCTGGTTCATCTGGCGTTGGAAGTCCGCTTCATCGTAACCACGGGTGGGACTGGCGTGGCGCTGCGCGATGTCACGCCGGAAGCGACCGAAGCAATTTGCGATCGTCTTCTTGACGGCGTGGCGGAGCGCATGCGGCTCGAGGGTGCGAAGAAGACCTCGTTCGCCGCTTTGAGCCGGGGAGTGTGCGGAGTGCGGGAGAAATCTCTGATCCTGAATCTGCCGGGCAGTCCCAGCGGTGCGGTGGAGTCTTTGGAAGCTGTGCTGGACTTGATTCCTCATGCGCTGGACTTGTTGGACGGAAAGACTGAACATTTTTAGTCGACTCTTGTCAATAGGCAGGAATTACAAGATTTGGGTGAAGTCATGTTCATTCCGGCCTCTAAGTGGCCCGTTCGCCTTCGCTCAGCGCAGACTGCCGAGGCGTTACGGGAAATCTATTTCTGCACCGGCGGGACGTATTCCTTGGGCACGGCTGAACCTTCTCCGAAAAAGAACTGGTCCATCTGCTTGACGATTACTTCCTGATCTTCGCGGCGGGCGGGGTTCAGGCGGTATTCGTTGAGCAGCATCTTGCAGTGTTCGGTCCACATTCTCCAGGCTTCCTGGGATACGTTGTCGTAGACCTTGCGGCCGAGATCGTTGTCGAAGGGCGGCTCGTCGAGGCCGGGCAGATCTTTTTTCAGCTTCACGCAGAAGACCGTATGCGCCATACACTTCCTTCAGTCAGGAATTTTGTCTGGTTAGATTATTACACGGCGGGGGATGGGGTTCGATAAGGATGCGGGCCAAACGCGCGATTGTGGCCGCCTCAGGATGACAACTGAGCGGTGCGGCTGACCGCTATTTCGCGGGGACGCATTCTGATCCAGAGGAAGGCTGCAATTCCCCAAATCGCCAGCAGCGGGATGAGGCTGGCGAGTCCGCGAAGTCCCAGAAGCTGGCCCAGATTAAACGCACCATAATTTCCGGTCGTGCCCGCTTCGGCGACGGTGAGCATGGAACCTTTGTTGGTCGACATTTGTCCGGATCGGAATGCGGGCCATACGGAGTGGAAGATTGGGCAATTATCCTCTTCCGACAATTGTGAAGCGGTTGAGATCACCATCAACGAAGAGAAGATGCTGCAAACGGCGAATGCTACAAGGACCCTGCGCCACGCTGGCGTGCTGCGAGTGAAGGCCGCGGGCAGGCCCAGGCAGAGCAACGGGATGGCTGCTCCGGCGTAGCGCGGCCCGTAGGAGAGGCCGGCACGCCATTCATAGAACGAAGCGTTGAACAAGAAGTAGTAGGCGGCGACGGCGCTGGCTGCAACGGCGGCGGCGCGGGTGGGTTTGTTTTTCCACAGAAAGGCCAGTCCGACCGGAGCAGCGGCTGCAACCGGTGCGGCGAAGAACAGGCCGCGCCGGCAGGAGAAAAGAATCTTCAGAAGAACGTCGACATGAGGATAGGTGAGGCCGAGGTATCCCCGGTGCATGAAGGTGAAGGAGTGCGGATCGTAATAGGCGTAACTGGGGCGGAAGATGGAGCCGAAGGCCGCGTGCAGGTAGAGCATGAGCACAATCAGGCAAGGCAATGCTCCGGCGCCGACTCCTGCGGCCGTTCTGAGGCGGGCGGCACGACCGCGCGGCCATGCCTGGGAGAGCGCAAAGCAAGCCAGAACCACAGCGGCCGGGGCTGCGGGATATTCGCTGACGGTGGCCCATCCGGCAGCCAGGCCGACGGCTAGGGCATACAGGAATTCCGCGGACGGCATTGCACAATCGCGTAACTTAAGCGCGGCAGCAAACGCGAACAGGAGGAGGGCCCCCACCACGGCATGTGCCCAGAACAGAGTTGCGTAGGCGTAGATGGGCGTCCCGAGGGACATGGCGAGCGCCCCGAATGCGGCGCCTGACGGGCTCGCTCCGAGCCACACGCCAAGAAAAAACAAGCATACGCAGGCCAGCGCCGTGGGCAGAGCAACCGCACCGGCGGTGACTATGTAAGAGAGCGCGACTTCCCCGCGTGGAGATTCAGGGTCGACTCCCGCCATACGCATCCCGACTCGCGCCGCAACGGCGAAGGGCAGGGCGAGAAACACCAACCCTGGCGCTTTGTCGGAGTAATAGTGTCCCTCGAAGTGCGCCTTGTCGCCGGTGTTCTGGTGGTAGGCATCGATTTGCAAGGTGTGTCGTTCGAGGATGGCGCGGAGCAAATCGAAACGCGAGTCCTGGTTCCATCCTCCGCCTCCGTAGAAATAGGTGAACGAGAGGAACGCGACCGCTGCTATTAGAAGAGCTTGCTTCCGGTGGGTGGAGTGGTGATGAGGGAATGTTTGCATGAATTCGGCGGAGACTGATGCCTCCTGAGCGGCTCTGGTTCTTGACGGCGGAATTCGGCGTCTGGACCTGAGCGAGAGAAGCAGAGAAGCATGAAGAATGGCGCCGCTGTTGCGGCGCCCTCCTAAGCGTCGAGCATCCCTTAACTATTTCTTTTCCTGATCCTTGTCCTTATCCGGGGCCTTCTCCTTGCTCTTGTCCTCGATGGAAAGCAGTTCCACTTCAAAAATGAGGGTAGCGTCCGGCCCAATGTCGGCGCCCGCGCCGCGTTCACCATAAGCAAGACTGGGAGGAATGAAGAGTTGCCACTTCGACCCGACGGGCATGAGCTGAAGCGCCTCGGTCCATCCCTTGATGACTCCGCCGACTGTAAATGTTGCGGGCTGGCCGCGTTTGTAGGAGCTGTCAAACTCCGTGCCGCTGATCAGCGTGCCGCGATAGTTGCAGACTACGGAGTCGTTCGCCGTCGGCTTCGCTCCCGTCCCCTCTTTCAGAATCTTGTATTGCAGGCCGCTGGGCAGCGTGACTACGCCTTCTTTGCCCTTGTTGCCGGCCAGAAAAGTTTCTCCTTCTTTCTTGTTCGCGTCGCCGGCCTGTTGCATCTTCTCCTGCTGCTTCTTGCGCATCTCGTTCTGCACATCCGTGATCGCGGCTTGCGCCTCTTCGTCGGTGAGCAGGGTCTTACCGCCCGCCATCCCGTCTTTGAGGCCGCGGGCCAGAATAGCCGGATCAATGGGTACCGACTGCTTCTTAAGATTCGCTCCCATCTTCATTCCGAGCGCGTAACTGAACTTATCTTTTTGCGTTTTGAGAGTCAGTGGAACCGGAGCCTTGGCCGCAGTGGCGGGATGCGCTTTCACGGCGGGAGTCTGAGCCTTGGAAGTAGCGGGCGCTGGAGTAGCTGGTGGAGTCGTCGCGGCTGGAGTCTGCTGCGCCAGGACATTCCCTAGCAGCAGCATCCCAGCCGCCAATATGTTTACCGCTGCGGTGAAGGATTTATGCATAGAGACATTGTCACATTGCCCGGCCATCTCCGCAAACCGAAGCTTCTCCGGACGTGCATACGCTCGCAACGATGCCGAGTCAGAAATTGTCCCCGGGAAACGGTTGGTGGGCCCGCCAGGATTTGAACCTGGGACCAATGGATTATGAGTCCACGGCTCTAACCGCTGAGCTACGGGCCCGTTGGTGCATGCGAAGCATTTTACAGTACTTAGTTGACGGGGACCGGAAGTTCAACGGCCCGTAAGCTCGACCGTGGTGGCTGCTACTCCTAGTCAAGCGTCGGCAGTGACGTTCATTTGCACCCGAATTCACCGCACCTGCTGACCTAATGGATGGTTCCCGTGGTGGTCACGGAATATACATTATTGCCTGCTTTGAACGGCCCGGCGGTATTGACCGTCAAGGCGCCAGAAGACTGGTCGATGGTATAGGCGGACACGTCGTTATCATCGGAATTTGTTACGTAGACGAAGTTGCCCGATGGATCTACGGTCACCGAGCGGGGAAACGAGCCCGCAGCAAACGGTGAGCCGCTGATCTCGGTCAAAGCGCCGGTGGTTGGGTCGATGGTGTAAGCGGAGACATTGAACGAACTTGCCGCGCCGTTACCGTTGTTGGCCGCATAGACGAACCTCCCCGACGGATCGACTACAACCGACACGGGAGCAGTTCCGGCTGTGTAGGGCGAGCCCGTGAGTTGGGTCAGGGCGGCCGTGCCGGGGGCGATGGTATACGCGGAGATGGAATTGGACCCCATATTCGCCACATAAACGAACCGGCCCGAGGGATCCACTGCAACCGACTCGGGCGACGTTCCAGCAAAGGCGGCGCTGATGGCGGTCAAGTTTCCGGCTGCAGGATCGATGGAGAAACACTCCACCGTACCCTTCAAGGTATTGGCCGCACACAGGAACACGCCAGAGGGATCGATGGCCACGGAAAAAGGTTCGGTGTTGGTGCCAGTGTCATAGGGCGAAGCGGAAAGCGCAGTGAGGGCTCCGGTGGATGAATCGATGCTGTAGCCGGAAATGTTGTTGGAGAAGAAATTTGCCACGTATACAAACCGGTCAGAGGGATCAACCGTCACCGACTGGGGATCACTCCCTGCGGCAAACGGCGAGCCGGAGATTTTTTTCAGGGCGCCAGAGACAGCATTGATGGTGTAAGCGGATGTGTTCGATCCATTGAAATTCGCCGTGTAGGCGAACCTGCCTGAGGGATCTACCGCTACAGAATCATTCGTATTTCCGCCCTTGAAGGGCGAACCGGCAATGGCTTTCAGCGTTCCGGTACTCGCGTCGATGGTGTAGCCCCCGACGGTGCTGTCATCACTGTTGGTCACATAGGCGAACGTGGGCGTGTAGGTGACAGGAGTGGTCCCGCCGCACAGCACTACTGGTCCGCCGCCCCCTTGCGTACGCGCTGTATTTAATAGAGTGAGAGACCCGTCGGCGGCGAAGGTGTAAGTCCAGATTTCGCTGGAACCCTGATTCGTCACGTAGAGCAGCGTGCCCTGGGGATCCATCGTCGCGTAGAAGGGGTAATCGCCGCCGGCAAACGGCGAGCCTGTGATCGGATTAAGGTCGCCGGTCGTGAGGTTGACGCTGAACGCGGCAACATTGTTGCCCGCACTGCTCCCCGCCGCGTAGACAAATTCGCCGGATGGGCTCACCACTACTACGTTAGAACCGCCGCCTGCCCCGACGAAGGGCGAGCCGGGTATCACCGTAGGGATGCCCGTCGTCTGGTTAATGCTGAAACCCGTGATTTGAGCGTGACTGCCGTCGCTGAAGCCAAAACCGACGTAACCAAATTTTCCGGAAGGAGCGATCGTCACGGCGAACGCACCGGAGCCAGATAAGAAAGGTGAACCTGCCATGGCAGTCAACGCACCGGTGCCAGGGTTGATGGTATAGCCTGAAATGTCGCCGCCGGGACTGTCGTCCTCATTGTTGACGTAGGCGAACCTGCCCGTGGGATCGATTGCCATCGAAGCAGGACCCTCGCCGGTCGGGAAAGGCGAGCCGTTTACGGAAGTCAGCGCGCCGGTGCCTCCATCAATGGTATAGGCCGAAACGGAGTCGCCAAGGCCGCTGACAGCCTGGTTTACAACGTAAGCAAACCTGCCCGAAGGGTCTACGGTTATTGATACGGGATTCGTTCCCGCAGGGCTTTCGTAGGGAGAGCCCACGAGGGTCAGTGTGCCGGTGCTGGCGTTGATGGTGTAGGCCGAGACGCCGCCGGACCCGACGGCATAAGCAAATCTGCCCGAAGGGTCGGCTGTCTCCAGGAAAGATCCGGCTGACGATTCCGGCAACAGGTAGCCGTTGTTCCGCAATTGGCCGGTCTTGAGATTGACTGTGTAAGTGGAGATGGTTCCAACGGTTCCGTCAGAATTGCCGACAAAGGCAAAACGTGACACAAGGTAGCTGCTGCCAGAGAGATCCACAATTTGTGGGCTGTTGGTGGCGTTGTCAGCGACGAAAACGGAACCTAGGGCGGACCCGCCCTGGGTGGGAGCGAACGAGACCTTGATGGCGCAGCTTTTTCCTGCTGCGATGCTCGTGCCACACGTGTTGGTCTGGGTAAAATCGGCGCTCTGGACGATGCTGGTCACGGTAACAGCGGAACTGGAATTATTGGTCACAGTGACCGTCTTGGCGGTGCTGGTGGTGCCCACCTGCTGCGACGAGAAGGCGATGCTGGAGGGCGAGAGCGTGACCGGGCCGATCGCCGTGCCGGTGAGGCTGACGACTTGAGGGCTGTTCGCTCCGGAGTAGCTGACGCTGACGCCTCCATTCACATAGCCCAGAACCGCGGGAGAAAACTGGATGTCGATGGTGCAACTTGCCCCGCTGGCAAGGCTGCTGCCGCAGGCTCCAGAGGCCGGGTTGCTTTTCGAATAGCTTCCACTGGCGGCGAAGGTGAGAGCAAGACTTTTGGTTCCCGTGTTCTTGATGACAACGCTCTTGGCCGGACTGATGGTGCCCAGGACCTGATTTCCGAAGGTCAGGGTTGCTGGCGTAAGGGTGATCGGTGAATCTGCGGTGCCGGTCGCAGAACCAACAAGATCTACGTACTGCTGCGTGCCTGCGTCGGTGAAAATCAGCGAGCCGGAAATGGTGCCGAGCTCGGTTGGAACGAAAACGACAGTTTCGCTGCAAGTTGATTTGGCCGCCAGGGTCGATCCGCAGCCTCCGGTAGCTGCGGGAGCGGCCACGAAGTCGGCACTGGCTGTGATGCTGCTGATTGCGATGGCTACACCGCTATGATTCGTCAACTTGATGGTTTCGACCCCGCTGGTCTGGCCAATGCTCACTTGTCCGAAATCGAAACTGGTCGTAGAAAGAGTTTCCTGCGTGATGCCGTTGCCCGTGAGTCCCAACATCTGGGGGCTTCCGGGAGCGTTATCGAAGATGCTGACGCTGCCGGTAATCGCACCCGTCATGGTCGGCGCGAACTTGACGCTGATGGTGCAGCTCGCTCCGGCCGCCACGCTGGAGCCGCAGGTGTTTGTCTCAGTGAAATCGCCGCTGGCCACCATGCTGGAAATGGCCAGGGGGTTGGCGTCGTCGGTATTCGTCAGGGTTACCGTCTGAGCGGCGCCGGTCGAGCCGACGGTCTGGCTGGAAAAAGTGAGACTCGTGGGCAACAGACTGACCTCTTGTGATCGCGCCGAACTCGCACACACGAGTCTGAAAAGAATCAAGGCGAAGACTGAGAGCGCTTCACGCTTCTGCCGCATAATGCCTCCAAGATGCCGAACCCGGTTTAGCCGCTATCTGATCCAAACTCGGCCCGCATCTAGTAACGCGAAGAATCGAGAGAAAAAGGCTCACATTTCTTTGGAGCAGGTCCACATTTCTTTGCTTAAGCCACCAGCGGCTCTTTATGCGAATCCGCCATGACCACTCTGTCAGGGCACTCCCGGACCTTCTTTTACGGAAGTACCTTCCAAAAGCGGGTATAGTCTAGTGGCCAATCGGCAACAGTTGCAGTCCGCAAAGTGAAGTCAATCGAAGCTCGCAGCCTTCATCCCGATTTCTTGTATGGCACGGCCTGGAAGGAAGACCGCACCCCGGGCCTGGTGGAACTCGCGCTCCGCATGGGTTTTCGGGGTATCGATACGGCTAACCAGCGACGGCACTACTTCGAGGCTGGGGTGGGTCAGGGATTGGCGGCGGCCTATCACGCGGGAGTGGTGGCACGCGCTGACCTCTTTCTACAGACGAAATTCACCTACCGGCCCGGTCAGGACCACCGCCTGCCCTATGACCCTGCGGCCAGGCTTTCGATTCAGGTCGCGCAGTCGATGGCCAGTTCTCTCGAACATCTCGGGGCTGACTACGTTGACAGCTACGTGTTGCATGGGCCGTCCTCCGGCTACGACTGGACGGATGCGGACGCCGAGGTCTGGGAAGCGATGCAGAAGGAGCGCGACGCCGGGCGCACGCGCCTGCTTGGGGTAAGCAATGTTTCCCTGCAGCACCTGGAGCAGATGACGGCGGTCCACACCGAAGCTCCGGCGTTCGTGCAGAACCGGTGCTACGCCCGCCTTGGGTGGGATCGCGAGGTGCGATTGTTCTGCCGCGAGCGCAAGATTACCTATCAGGGATTCTCACTGCTGACCGCGAATGCGGAGGTGCTCCGCCATCCTGTGGTCACGGGGCTGGCTACGCGTTCGAACGCCACTCCGGCCCAGGTTGTGTTTGCCTTCGCGCGCACGATCGGGATGCTGCCGCTGACCGGCACTTCCGACGGGGAGCATATGAAGCAGGATCTTGCCAGCGGTGGTGTGGTGCTTCCCCCGGATGCGGTGCAGATGATCGAGGGCCTGGCTGGATGACTTTAGCAAGACCTGGCGGCGTCAGAGGGGCGATTTATCGTTCCAAGGTGGACAACTATTTTGAAACGTTTTATATTGCAAACGGCATTTCATGCCCAGACGGAGGATCCAGTCCATGAGATCCCTATTGCTGCAAATCGCGGTTCCGGTGTTGGCCGTTGCCACGATTTCGTCAGCTCAAAGCTCGCACTTCTCACCGAAGGTCCAACAGATTCCCGTACCAGAATGCCTGACCATGAAGGGACTGTGGGAGGGCGGTTCGAAACCCTGCAGCCAGACGGAACACGAGGCGTGGCTTGCCGATATTACGCACTGGAGGGCGGAACGTCGCATACGTATCGGCTACGATGGCGCCAGGTACGGGTTGCCCGCCTTGCAATGGACGCAGTCGAGTTTCATGCAGCCCCAGATGATGGTTCAGGATCGGTACTTTTATGATCCGGGCGCCGGTAAATACACCGTGGATCGTTACCTTGACGATCTCGAAAAGCGTTATGGCGGAATTGATGCGGTCCTGATATGGCCAACCTATCCAAACATGGGCATCGACAATCGGAACCAACATGACATGATTCGCAGCATGCCGGGGGGTATTCCCGGCGTGAAGCAAATGATTGTCGACTTCCACCGCCGTGGCGTGCGCGTGTTGTTCCCGATGATGATGTGGGATCAGGGAACACGGGATTCAGGCGTGCCTTGGCCAGATGCGATCGCCGGCCTGATGGCGGAAATCGGCGCCGACGGGATCAACGGCGATACGCAGGATGGCGTTCCCCTGGCATTCTCGTTGGCCGCGGACAAAATTGGCCATCCCCTCGCCTTTGAACCCGAAGGAGGACCATCCGACGAAGCCTTAGCGTGGGACGTCATGACCTGGGGGCAATACCAATTTCCGTTCACTCCTCTCGTGGACAAATACAAATGGCTTGAAACGCAGCACATGGTAAACATCTCGCACCGTTGGAATCGCGACAAAACCGACGATCTGCAGTTTGCCTTTTTCAACGGAGTTGGCTGGGAGAGTTGGGAGAACATCTGGGGCATCTGGAACGGAATCACGCCGCGTGATAGCGAAGCCACCAGGCGCGTTGCCACCCTCGAGCGTGGGCTATCACCGTTCTTGGTGAGCAAAGACTGGGAACCGATGTCACCCATGCTTCGCTACGGAGTGTATGCCAGCCGCTGGCCACTAGGAGGCGAAACAGTGTGGACGATTGTGAACCGAAACGAATACGACGTGGTGGGCGACCAGATGGAGGTTTCGACTAAGGAAGGGTTTCGCTACTTTGATCTTTACCACGGAGTGGAACTCAAGCCTCAAAGCAGGCCGGGTGGGAGAACGGTACTTGCCTTTTCGACCGAAGCGAAGGGCTACGGCGCCGTTCTGGCGACCAATACCGCACCAGATCAAAAGATGTTGGCTTTGATCTCCAAAATGAAAGAGCTGACGGCCACGCCGCTGGCGGATTACTCCCACGAATGGAAAGTTGTGCCCCAGCAGATTGTCCCCATCCAACCGACCAAAGCCGCAACTGGCACACCCGAGGGAATGGTCAAGATACCCCAGGGTGATTTCCTTTTCAGGGTATCGGGAATCGAAATCGAGGGACTGAATGATATCGGCGTCGATGTCGAGTATTCCTGGGAAGATTCTCCGCGGCGCTTCCACGAGCATCCGATGCAGGTGAAGTCTTTTTATATTGATAAGTACCCGGTGACAAACGCTCAATTCAAGAAGTTCCTGGACTCCAGCCACTATCATCCCAAAGACGACATGAATTTTCTTCGTGACTGGAAGGAGGGAAACTATCCGACAGGGTGGGAAAACAAACCGGTAACGTGGGTTTCCCAGGAAGACGCTCGGGCATACGCCAGTTGGGCTGGGAAGCGCCTGCCCCATGAATGGGAGTGGCAGTATGCGGCTCAGGGCACGGACGGCCGCCTGTATCCCTGGGGCAACGACTGGGATGACAGCGCAGTGCCCCTGCCGGACCAGTCGCGCAGCATGCGAGGCCCGGATCCGGTTGACGCACATCCGAAAGGAGCCAGTCCATTCGGCGTGATGGACATGGCAGGAAATGTCTGGCAATGGACCGAGGAGTTTGTTGACGAGCACACGCGGGGCGGCATTCTCCGGGGCGGCAGTTACTATCAGCCGCAGGGCTCGATCTGGTATTTTCCTCAGGCTTACAAACTGAACGAACACGGCAAGCTGTTGCTCATGTCCCCCAGTATGGATCGCTCCGGAGGAGTAGGATTCCGTTGCGTAGTAGACTCGCAGTGATTGGGTGGGCTGGCTCCATACCACCGAGTACCACGATTTGCCCGTGCTTCAATGCGACAAGCCATGACAGCGCCTGTGACAATGCGGCAGATTGCCGAGCGTGCTCGCGTCTCGATCGGCACAGTGTCGCATGTAATCAATGAAACGGCGACCGTTCGGCCGAAGTTGCGAGAGCGGGTACTTGAAGCAATTCGCAGCATGGGCTATCAGCCGAGTGCCCTGGCGCAAGGACTACGGAAAAACCGAACCAACATGCTGGGGATGGTGATTCCGGATATCACCAACCCGTTTTTTCCAGGCGTGGTTCGGGGCGTCGAGGACGTGGCCTACAAGCGCTCGTTCCGCGTGATTCTCTGCAACGCGGATAACGATCCTTCCAAGGAAGAATCCTACGTTCGCGAATTGCGCTCGTATCACATTGCTGGACTATTGATCATTCCAGCGGCGGGTGCGGACATCGCGGGTCATCTCCGCGCCTATGCCTCGGCCTCTGTCCCTGTGGTTTGTATCGACCGGGTTCCGGATGGCTGGAAGGGCGATGCCGTCTTGGTGGCCAATGCAGAAGGTGCTTATCTGGCAACGCGCCATTTGATTCAGATGGGGCATAAGCGTTTGGCCGTGATCGCCGGGCCGCTCGCATTGACCAACGCGGCGGAACGGTTGAAAGGTTTTAAGCGTGCGTTAAGCGAAGCGGATATAGAGATTGAGCCGGAATTTGTACAGGAAGCGCGCTTCGATACCGCGAGTGGTTACCAGGCAGCTCTTCGGCTCCTTCGGATGCTGCCGCGCCCAACTGCTATTTTGGCCTGCAACGATCTCATGGCTTTTGGCGTACTACAGGCTGCACGCGAACTCAGCCTGAGATGTCCGGAGGACTTGTCGATTGCCGGTTTCGATAGTCTTGAGTTCACCAAGTTTACAGACCCTTCCCTGACCTCGGTTTATCAGCCGGGATATCAGTTAGGCGCCACCGCCGCCCGTCTTCTGTTGCAGAGAGTTGACGGGATGCAGTCTGCGCCGAAAAAGATCCATCTACCGACGGAACTGAAGAAGCGCAATTCTGTTGGCCCGCCGCCCCTTGACGTTGGCCGGGATGGTTCTAGGCAGCCTACGAGTGCAAGCAAACGCAGTGCCCGCGGCAAATAGGCCCGCCTGAGACGTTCCTGGTTGGCCTTTTTATGGTTGACAATCGCAAACTAGTCGGAGTAGATTTCTTTCGTTTCATATTTGAAACGTTTCAAGCACGGCATCACTCATTATTGCGCAAGCTTTCACGGTCCAGGAGACATAAGCTATGGGAGCCCCCTCGTCGCGGTTCATGGTTCTGTTGTCCACCCTGTTCGTCCTGACTCTGGCCTCGTTCGCTCAATTCTCTCAGCGCGGCAGCATCAGCGGGGTGGTTAGCGAAGCGTCCGGGGCAGTCGTCGCCAAAGCTTCGGTGGACCTGCTCGACTTGGGCAGAAATCAGAAATCTTCCGCCAGCACAGACGCGAGCGGGCACTACGAGTTTTCCCAGCTCTTGCCTGGAGAGTACCAGGTCTCAGTGGAAGTTGCGGGATTCAAGAAGTCGGTTTCGGCCCGCCTGCCGGTTTCGCCCCAATCCGAAGTCCGATACGACATCCAGCTCCAGCTGGCCTCGGCCTCTGAGACGGTAACTGTGGCTGGGTCCGCCGCGCCGCTGCTCGAAACTGAGTCTGCGGACCTCGATCAGAATATTAGCCAGGAACAAATTGCGAGCGTGCCGATGAATGGCCGCAACTGGACATCGCTGACGGAATTGACCCCCGGAGTCAGCACATCTCCCCGGGTTAACATCAATCTGGGCGGCACCTATGAAGTGGGAGCGTCGTACACATCCGGCGGTGCGGATTACACCGCAGGCGGCAACGCGGAGGGTTCCCGCGACAATGGATATTATGTGAACGGGGTGAACGCGAACGAGAATTATGAAAGTGGCAGCAGTTTCCAGCCATCTGCGGAAGCCATTGGCGAGGTGAAAGTCGGCGTTGCGGATTTCTCCGCTGAATATGGCCGTGATTTTACGAACCTCAACGCAACCACCAAAGCGGGGAGCAACACCTTCCATGGAGAAGTCTACGATTTCTTCGAAAACGATGCTTTGAATGCGCTGGTTCCGATCAACCGGGCGCAGGGGTTGCTTACCAAGAGCGCATATCGCTTTAACCAGTTCGGCGGCGGCCTGGGTGGGCCAGTCTACATCCCTAAACTCGTCAATCTGAAAAACCGCGCCTTTTTCTTCGTCAACTACGAGCGGAACCCGCATTCCCTGACCGGACCGAACAACCTTGCCATCGTTCCGAGCGACCCGGAGCGGGCGGGGGACTTTGGAGAAGACTGCACCGGCCCGGCCAATGCGGGCACCTTCGCTCCTGTGAGCGGACTTTGTTCCAACTCGCTTGGGCAGCTTTACAATCCCTTCAATGGCACGGCCATCCCCTTCAATAACCTGGTTACTGCCGGCCTCTTCAATCCGGCAACGGAGACCACGCAAATAAATGCCCTCGCGAACCTTTTTCCCCATGCCAACCTGACGCCGACCTTGGCCAATTCCGACGCCAATTATCAGTACTCATCGAGACAGGCGGTCTCCCCCTATCACTGGGACAGCCGCTTCGATTACCGCATCTCCTCGAAAGATAACGTGTTCGTCGCCTGGTCCCAATACAGCGCCACGCCCAACAACGCCGGCGGCCTCATCCCAAACCTGATGCAGGCGAACGCAAACGTCACCGACAAGTCCCACGTCGTCACCATCGATGAAGCCCACGTGTTCGGTTCGCATTTGACCAACGAGTTCATCTTTGCGATAGGAAGCGGTGCTCTCCAGACGCTGAGCCCCGCGGAAATCTCCTATGCCAACAGCACTAGCAACCCCTTTAACTCGATCTTCCAGAATACCGGCACCGCCTCCGGCGGCAATACGGGCATCCTCGGCTTGAACATCTACAACTACGGCCCTCTTTTTACCCAGCCAAGCGCGGGTTTCGACGAATACTTTCTCGCTTCCAATAACTCCCGGCAAGTCTCGGACAATGTGAGCTGGATTCGCGGGCGTCACAGCTTGACCTTCGGATTTACCTACCTGCGTAAAGGGGAAGAGGATTTCGACAACGTCCGCTACGTAGCTTTTGGCTGCGCGCCTGCCCCTGGCGCCTACTGCGGCAATGGTCCTCAGTTGTTCACGTCGAACCAGGGCGTCGGCGGCGATGCCTTCGCCGAGGTCTTACTGGGCCTGCCTTCCGCGATTCATCAGCGCTTTGGCTACACCACGGGAGGTCCGTTCGCCCCGGAACCGAATGTCGTCATCCCTTACTACGCGGGCTTCGTCAATGACAAGTTGAAAGCCACTCAGCGTTTGACGGTCTCCTTCGGACTGCGCTACGAACTGCCCATTCCTATCTTCGCCACAAACAATGTTTGCTGTGCGCTCTACCAACCAGCCACGGATACTCTTGCCATACCCGGAATTGCCTCAGGCCTGGCGCAGCACTATGCCTCGGCCCCCAAGCGCGACTTCGCTCCCAGACTCAGCCTGGCGATGCAACTTCGCTCCACACTTGTCGTCCGCGCGGGATACGGCCTCTACTACAACTCCGGCGCGAGCCAGATATCGAATGTCCTGGACGGAGCCCTTTACGGGGGCTTGCCCGGCGGCTTCGACGGCGACGAAATCGACAACTCTACCCCGCAGTCGGCCAGCCTCTCGCAGGTCTTTCCGGCGTCGCCGCAAGTGGCTGTGGGAACCTTCCCCGTCTCGACGGGTGCGGGGCAGGGCTATTATGGAGCCGGAGCTTATCAAACGGTTTTTTACGCCGACCAGCAACAATCGTTTCGCACCCCTTACATCCACCGCTACCTGCTGGATATCCAGCAGGAGGTAGGCCGCAATTCCGTGGTCACCTTCTCGTACATTGGGGCGGAAGGGAGGAACGGTTGGTACTTTGATGACATTAACGCTGCGCCTTACCAGACAGGATGGGCTTCAATTGACGCCTATAACGCCGCCCGGCCCTATAACTCGGGGAGGTTTGGCGACATTTACCTGCAAAAGGCTGGCCTGAGCAGCAATTACAACGGCGGCATTGTGAAGTTCCAGCGCCAAATGAGCCACGGGCTGCAGATTCTTACCCACTACACCTATTCGAAGACCCTAGGGGATCGAGGCATCAACGGACAAGGCACTCAGGACACTGGTTATAACTACCCGCAAAGCGTCATCCGATCGTACGGCGAAGAAACCTATTCCCACCGGCATCGCCTATTGTTCCAGACCACTTACGAACCTAAGTATGGGCAGCGTCTGCCGCGCTTCGCGCGACCTGCTCTCGGCGACTGGCACATCTCAGCGATCGCGACTTGGGAATCGGGCGATGCTCTGACGGTCTATAACGGAGCCGGTGACCAGGCGAATGATTATGCACCCTTCAACGGACTCGGAAACCTTGATATGTTGCATAACCCGAATCTCCCACACTCCAAGCGCACTTTTGATGAGTATTTCGACACCAGCGCATTCGTCGTGCCCGCAAACAACGTTCAAGGCACTGCCGCTCCGGGCATCGTGCGGGGACCGGGGCAGAACAATTGGGATATCTCGTTCGGAAAGAACATTGCTTTTCACGAACGTCTCCACGCTGAACTTCGCGCGGACATGTACAACGCCTTCAATCACACGCAGTGGAACAGCGTGAGTACTCAACTGAACGGTTACACGGGAGCGTTCGGACAGGTTACAGGCAGCCGCGAAGGGCGCATTATCCAACTTGCCGCCAAGGTGGTGTTCTAGGCCAACAGCACCTTAACGATCGCGGTGCAGATTTTCCCCCAGTCGCGCATCCCGTCCCTTTGCCGGCGTAGTTATAACTTGCAAAGGGACGGGATTAAATAAACGGGAGGGCCATGCATCAACCAGAGGCCTGACGTAGTCGAACTCGAATTGTTATGCAAAAGCCCATCGTCGTTGTCGGGAGCATCAATCTCGATTTAGTGGTGGGGGCCGATCGTATTCCCCAGGCTGGGGAGACGATCATCGGCAATAGCTTTAACACCTTTTGCGGCGGAAAGGGCGCAAACCAGGCAGTCGCAGTTGCGAAACTCGGATACCCCGTTTCGATGGTAGGGAACGTGGGGAACGATGCCTTTGGAGCGCAGTTGCGCCAGGGACTGGAAGACGCCGGCGTGGATACAGCTTGTGTGAATACTGTAGAAGGGGCATCCGGCGTTGCCATGATCACGACCGGACTGCGCGGCGAGAACAACATCGTGGTCGTGCCGGGCGCCAATGGCCACCTCACCCCAAGACTCCTGGAGAAAGCAGCAACAACTCTGGAACACGCCGGATTCCTTCTGGCGCAGCTTGAGATTCCGTTAGAGACGGTTGACTATCTCGCCGAGTTTGCCGAGCAGCACGGCATCCCTCTTATGCTCGACCCGGCGCCGGCGCGCGAGCTTTCTGAAAGGTTGCTCCGCAGAGTGTCTTGGATTACGCCAAACGAAACTGAAACCGGGGTACTGCTTAAAACTAAATTTGAGAATGGCAAGCAAGGCTCTTATGTGGCGGCAGAGAGCCTGCTGGGCCGCGGTGTCAAGAACGTCCTGCTGAAACTGGGGCCGGGCGGTTGCCTCGTCGCCCAAGGTGCGCTACTGAAAGAGCGTGTCCCCGCTTTTTCCGTGGAGGCTGTGGATACGACCGCTGCCGGAGACGCTTTCAATGCCGGATTTGCAGTGGGGCTGATGCGTGGCTTCACGGTTGCACGCAGCGCCGTTTTTGCTTCTGCCGTCGCCGCGATTTCGGTAACCCGCCATGGAGCGCAGCCCTCAATGCCGAGCTTCAGCGAAGTGAAGGCTTTCCTACATGAACGCTTGGGACCGGAAGCATCCTTTTTTGCAGTCGAGACCAACGTCTAGGGCAAGCTTGGGTTTGGTTCTCCCGGCGATGCGCATAGAGCGGTATTCAACAGGAACCTTGATGAACCGTCGGAGATTTCTCGTCACCTCAGCCACCGCATCCGCGCTCTGCGCTGTGCATGGCAGCGCCTATGCTGGGCTCTTAGAAGAATCGCAGGCGGTTGCGGCGCCGAAAGAAGATCTGTCTCCCAATCTCGGGGAAAAGCTAAGGGAAAAGCTCAGCCGCGATCCCTTGAGACCGCAATTTCATTTGCTGGCGAAGGCCAACTGGATGAACGATCCCTGTGCGCCTCGATTCTTTCGCGGCCACTACCATATGTTTTTCCAATACAATCCCGGTGCCGCCATCTGGGGCGACATGCACTGGTCCCATGCGATCAGTCCCGACCTGATTCACTGGAAACACATGCCGCTGGCGCTGTCACCCACGGCAGGCTCCTATGACGCCTATGGATGTTTCACTGGTAGCGTGTGGCCTGACAGCGAAGGCGCGAACATTGTCTATACGGCTGTAGCGAAATCTTCAGTTGACCTCGAGACGATTCGCGGCAGACGATTGCGAGAGGTTCAATGCCTGGCGACGTCGATGGATGCCGATCTGCGAACCTGGAAAAAATTGGACAAGCCGCTACTGGAGGGCCCTCCACCAGGTTTGAAGGTCACTGGATTTCGCGATCCTTGCCCGTGGAAAGATGGCAACGTTTGGTATCTAGGCATAGGTTCAGGCTTTCCCAAGGTTGGCGGCGCGATGCTGCTCTATCGCTCGGCCGACGGCCGCAATTGGACGTATCTGCATCCGCTGGCGCAAGGGACCAATCCCGCTGACAACGGCGAAATGTGGGAGTGCCCGGACTTCTTTCCGCTCGGGGATAAGCATGTATTGCTCTATTCTGCGAAGCACAAGGTTCACTGGGAAGTGGGCACCTTTGATAGAAATGAACTCGCATTCCACTCCGAGACCAGAGGACTCCTTGACCATGGCTCGTACTATGCGGCAAAGAGCATGGTGGACGCGAAGGGCAGGCGCATTTTGTGGGGATGGGTGGAGGAAACCCGTTCCCCTGAGGAGTGCCAAGCCGCCGGGTGGGCCGGAGCCATGGCGCTGCCACGCGTGCTCACGCTGGGGGCCGACAACGAGCTTCGAATGGAAGTGCCGCCGGAGTTTCGGTCGCTGCGGCGCGATGTCCAGACTCTGCAGAGAGGGCCCGACTCTGAAACAGTCGCCGCCGCTCTCGCTAAGATGGCGATTCGAAATCGCGCCGGCGAGATCGTCTGCACGTTCAAAGCAGGCGAGAGCGCCTTCGGACTCGAACTGAGGGAAGGTGGCCAAACCACGCCGCTGTTCGCAATAAAATACCAGGGTGCGAGCGGCAAACCTTCCGTTACTCTAGGTGACCAGATCTTGTCGCTCGCTCCGGATCGCGACGGGATTTCTACTCTCAACTTGTGGATGGATGGCTCGGTGATCGAGGCTTTTTTCGACAACAAAGCAGCTATGACAGCGCGTTGCTACGCGCCTTCTTCGGGCAATTTACATCTTGCATGGACCGGAAGTACCGATGCACTGAGGAGTCTCAGCGTCTCGAGTGTTATGCCTATCTCAAACGACCGTCTGACCACATAAGCGAAATCGCTTCGGGGAGCGACGCTTGATCAGCTTAAAGTCGGCTTTGCGAATGTCGTCGTCGATCCCCAAGCCCGTTTATGGATAGCTTCCCAATTCGAAATTCTTGACGTTCCGCGGTATGCTTCCAGGCGGAGAGTTGGCGGATAGGCAGCCGCTATCAAAACAAGTCCTGATGAAGATGAAGGCTCTTCTGCTCGGGTTTTATTGCCGCTGCATTTTGGGAACAGCCCTTCTGGGTTTCGCCATCCCATTGTCAATGGCTGCGGCGGACTCTCCGAACGAGCGACTCACGCCAGCGGACGTTCTTTCAGTCATGGAGCGCGTGGCCGATTGGCAGCTCGCGCATCCTTCTGTGCACTCCTCAACCGATTGGACGCAGAGTGCTGGAGACGCCGGGATGATGGCTCTGGCCGGCATCTCCGGTGACCCGAAATACCGCGACGCCCTGCTCGCGATCGGCGAAGCGAACGGCTGGAAGCTCGGCCCACGCACATATCATGCCGACGATTTGGCCATCGGACAGGCGTACGCAGGTCTCTATTTTCTTTACCGTGACCCGAAGATGCTTACGCCCTTGCGGGCGCGGCTCGATGCAGTTCTCTCCGCGCCGCCGGCAGTTCAAAGCCTGGATTTCCATCAGCCGTACGACCAGGTTTCCCAACGGTGGTCCTGGTGCGATTCGCTGTTCATGGCCCCGCCCGTGTGGATGCAACTCTTCTCCGCCACCGGCGACGAGCGCTATCTAGATTTTGCGGTGAAGAACTGGTGGCGTACAACGGACTATCTTTACGATCCGTTGGAACATCTCTACTTCCGCGACAGCACCTACTTCGACCGGCGCGAGGCCAACGGCAAGAAAGTTTTCTGGAGCCGGGGCAACGGCTGGGTCATGGCTGGACTGGTCCGCATGCTGCAGTTGTTGCCGGCAAACCATCCAAGTCGCGCGCGCTTCCAGCAATTGTTTCACGAAATGGCCGAGTCGATTCTGAAAGCCCAGCAACCCGATGGTCTGTGGCATTCAAGCTTGCTCGACCCGCAGAGTTATCCGCTCAAAGAGACGAGCGGTTCGGGTTTTTACGCCTACGCGCTGGCTTGGGGTGTGAATCAAGGTTTGCTCGATGGCGCAAAATTCAAGCCCGCGGTTCTCCGAGCGTGGAGTGCCCTCACTGATTGCGTGGACACCGCGGGGAAGTTGACGCATGTTCAACCGATCGGAGCCGACCCGAAAACGTTCCCAGACGATTCCACCGAGGTGTACGGCGTTGGCGCGTTTCTGTTGGCAGGCAGCGAGTTATACCGGATGGCGGTGTTTGAAACGGCCAGGCCGCTGGCGATTTGGGTGACCAATCCAATCCATCTGTACCGCCATTGCGAAACGGTGGAGTTGAGCCTTTCTCGGTTAGCCCGCTGGGGATTGCGCGCGACAAACTTGGCGGCGATGGACGGCCTCGGGTCCCGCATTCTCGATTCGCAGATTTACGCCAGCGAATCAGGGCAAGCGCCGGATACATTCCTCTTCCAGGCCGATCTAGCGGCGGGGGAGACCCGAACTTACTACATCCTGGACGCTTCCGCTCTGGCTGCCGTGCCCCAGCCGATTGTGAAAACGTACGCGCGGCAAATAGACGAGCGCTATCGCGACATGGCCTGGGAGAGCGATCGCATCGCGCATCGCATGTACAACCGGGATCTGATTCCAGCCGAGGGCACCGTGAGCAGTGGCGTGGATGTGTGGGTCAAGAGCACGCGCGCCCTTGTGATCAGCAAGTGGTACAAGAACGGTGATTATCACAACGATCACGGCGAGGGATTGGATGATTATCGCGTCGGGCGGAGCCGGGGTTGCGGCGGGCTCGGCATTTGGCATCAGCAGAGATATTACGTATCGAGCAATTACCGCAGCGCGCGCATCATCACCACCGGGCCAGTGCGCTCGGAATTCGAACTAACCTACGATGCTTGGGAGACCGTGAAAGGGAAGATTTCTGAAACCAAGCGCATCCGCATTGATGCCGGTTCCAACATGACCCGCGCCGAAAGCGTGTTCGCTGCGGACCGTTACCCGGACTTCGACATCGGGGTTGGCATCGCGCAACGTCCCGGCGACGGTGTGATCGCCAAGAATCAAGAAGAGGGTTGGATGAGTTATTGGCAGCCCGCTGATCGCGACCGCGGAAACATCGGGTGTGCAATCGTAATGCCTGAAAAAATCGAGGTGTTCGCGACCGAAAGCGCCACGCTGACCAAACTGAAACAAGCGGATCTCATTACGCCGACCAGCGAAGGCTTGCCGCCAGTTGCCAATTTACTGGCCATTTCGGCGGCACAGGTGGGTAAACCATTTCTATATTATTTCGGTGCCGGTTGGAGCAAGAGCGGCGATTTTCCCGAGGAAACAGAGTGGGAGAATTACGCGCGACAATTCGTCGCTCGCCTTCGCGCACCCCTGAAAGTCACACTGGAAAACGAATAGGTCTCTCAGTCGACACCGGAACTCTTTCGGGCACAGATGCTGACAGAAATGACGCGCATGAGCCTATCGACTGATATGAGCCCATGGGCTGTCTTTCGTGACCATACATCATCCGGAGACAATCTCAGGGATTGCTGAAGGCAAGCTCGCGGCAGGCGCGACGAATGACTTCGTGGGCGGAGCCTGACTCAACGAATTCGAAGCCGTAGCGAAACGCGTTCTTATCGCGAACCACCGCATGAATCTTCACGGGTCCGTACGGTAGCGTGAAGTTCAACTCCAAGACCTCGCTCACGGGAGCTTCAAGTCTCAGCATCGCCGCGATTCCGAGTTCGTTAATGTCTACTGTATAACCCTTCAGTATGCCGCAGGTCTGGGAACTGACACTGATGTCGACCTCGATTTTGAACCGAGGCTGCCGACGGGTATCGGCAATCGTTCGAAGAGGGGTTCCTGCGGCTTGATTCTCAGCTTCAAACGCCGACTCTCTCCCCTCGATACGCAGGTGAGCCAACGGGCTCGGAAAAACAGGCAATTCGTTTGACTTCTCCATAGTGTGCCCATTCCGGATCGTACAAGGTGGAAATAACAGTACTTGTTCACAATTGAGCATTTCTGCGAATAATTCAGGGAAATAGAAGACAAGATCGTGATGGCGAGGCGAGCCTCCAATGCTATGCGGGCTGCACAAGTCCGGCACGACTGGGCGCGTTGGGAAGCTTCTTGACGATTTCTCTCAACGCTGCTAATAGGGGCTCCACACCCTGGTCCAGCGCAAGGTCAGCTTTGGTCAGAAAAGCGAAAGCTCCGTCGCCCTGCAATCGTGCGGCATTCGTTTGCGAGAGTCCAGTCAGTACGACGACCGGAATCGCCGCGGTTGTAGGCTCTTTCTTCAGCGCCTTCAGAACTTCCGGCCCACTCATTTTCGGCAACATCATGTCGAGCAGGATGAGGTCCGGCAAGTTCTCCGCGGCCATGAGCAAGGCCTCATCCCCATCGCCGGCGAAGCTCATCTCATAGCCCGCTCGGGCCAGAGCCCGTCCTGTCGCTAGTCTTAAGAACTTGCTGTCTTCAACAAGCAGAATTTTCATCGGGTCGCCATTGGCCGGACACTCGTAGCATGCTCCCGGCTTGTCCACTCTCTCAGGTACTCGCCAATTCGAGCCGTGCTAGTTGGATGATTGCAGCCCGTCGCGGCCTTGGCAAGATCACGAGCCGCGAACGAAAGGCCATGCACCCGCAAGCCGTCGTTGCATCGCTATCTCGTTGGCGTGCCGACTGGTTCAGAAATTCTCCGGGGACGCACGAATCTTGTCGCCAAGATCGCGGGTCAGGCGAGTGGGTTGGTAGAGATTCCTACCCTTTTCATCGATCGCCATTGCAGGTCTCCGCGGAGATACTGCCAGATGCCTTGAAGACGCCAAACCATCGTGAGTTGGCGGTAGGGGAAGTGCTCGAAGAAGCAGTAGATTAGCAGGCGCGCAACCTCGCGCCAGTCGCTATAACGGCGAAAGGTCATTTCTTCAAGCAGTACCGAACCGATGGAAATCAGCGTGGCGAAGGCGTAGCCGAACAACAGGAATTGCAGGAAAAATGACTTGCTCAGCTCTCCCGAGATCAGTGCGAGGATGATGGTGGTATATCCGACAACCTCGATGATGGGCGCGAAGAATTCGAAGATCCACATATAAGGGAGGACCAGCCAGCCGACGCGTCCGTAGCGGGCGCGAAACAGCATGTCTCGATTAGGCCAGAGTGTATCGATGAGACCTTTGTGCCAGCGTGCGCGCTGCCGGGCAAGCGATTTCAAGTCAGTGGGCACTTCAGTCCAGCAAGTGGGGTCGGGAATAAAGTCGATGTGATAAGAGCGGCGATCTTCAAGCAGGCGGCGGTGCATGCGAATAATGAGATCGAGGTCTTCTCCAACCGCGTGAGTGCGAAACCCTCCGACTTGCAGGACAAGGTCGCGGTGAAAAACTCCGAAGGCACCGGAAATTATGGGGAGCATATTGAAGCCTGCCCAGGCTTCGCGGCCGACCAGGAAGGCGCGCAAGTATTCGATGACCTGCATAACTTCGATCGGACTCTTGGGAAGGCGCACTTCCTCGATCTGATTGTTCACCACGCGGGAGCCGTTTAAGACGCGCACGATGCCGCCTACTGCCACGACACGCCCCGGATCGGCGAAAACTCCAGCCATGATGCGGATGAGGGATTCTTTTTCGAGAATAGAGTCGGCGTCGACTACGCAAATATAAGGACTGGTGGCGGCGTTGATTCCTGCATTAATGGCATCGGCTTTGCAGCCAGCGGCCTCTTTGTCGAGGACGAACAAGCGGGGATCGAGCGGACTACGATAGATGGCGCGGAGTGGCGCAGTCGCGATATCGGCGATGTAGAGGATGCGGGCGGTCTGAAGCTGATAGGCCTGCCGCAGGTTCTCCATGGTTGCATCATCCGATCCATCGTTGACAACGACGACCTCGATGCGGGGATATTCAAGTCCAAGGAGAGCTCCGACACTGCCGACGATTGAGCGTTCTTCGTTGTGTGCGGGAACAATGAGAGTGATGGGCGGGGTAAAGGGAGACGCCTTCACCAACTCCAGGCGCTGACTGCCGAGACGATGATGGTGGCGCACGTTCTTGACAATCGCAACGATCAGAAGTCCAAGGTAAATAACGTTGGATAGCAGGTAGTAGATGAACAGCGTATCGTTCGAGATGGCGAGAATGTGCACGATCAGTGCGCCCCAGCCGCGGCTGCTGCGGTTTTGCCGGTGAGTTCCACTCGTTTTCTTGCTTCCGCTACAACCTCCATCAGGGCGATTTCGGCCGAGTGATGATCGGAACCAGCAAAGCCGCTGACGATTTTCTCGATGGCGCCGGACCGCTCAAGTTCGGAGACAAATGCCTGCAAGGCGTAATCGTCTTTGGTAGCGATCACATCTTCGAGAATCTGATTGAGGTGCGGCTCCATTCGCGCGAGTGCCCATGCGGCGCGCTGGCGTACGTGGCGGTTGCCATCGCAGAGGGAGCGCAGCAGGATGCTGATTTTGCCGATGTTTTCGATCTGTCCCAGCGCCACTACCGCACGCAGACGGACAAACCATTCGGGATCGGCGGCTAAACTGTGGAGCGCCGGCAGAGTATAAGCAGTGTTGGTATTGCCCAGAGCCCGAGCGGCAGAAGCGCGCACTTCCGGTAAGACATCTGAGGCCAGGACGAGTAACTCCTCACCGAGCTCAGGTGATGCCAGTTCGCCGAGCACTCGCGCCAGCAACTCCCGAACCGGTCCATGCGTCTGCTCAACGTAGCTGACAAGTACATCGGGGTGGGAGCGGCAACAATTCACCAAGGCATTCTTCAAGGAACGTTCGGGCGCATCGAACTGACCGGTAACGATACGGTCGAGAATTGGGATGGCGGCTTCCACGCGGGCCGTGCGGCCGAGCCCACGAACCGCGGCGATACGAGTTTCGCGCAAACGTGAATCCAATCCAGCAGCAAGAGCAGGGATCGCTTCCATGGCGCGAGTTCGCCCTAGAGCCAGCAGGGCGGTTTGTTGCTTCAATCCATGCGATGTTCGGGCTTCGTAAATACGCATATCCAGCAACCCGCTGACGCGAAGGCAATCCAGCAGCCGGGGCAACTTATCAGATGGCGACATTTCGATACTATCGAGCAGAATGGATTCAACGATGTCGCAATCGAGCGGATTGAAGCGCCAGTCTTCGGCGGGGATCGTGCCGGAGAGGATATCGTCCCATTGGGAGCGCAAGGCAACGGTGCGCTGATTTCTTTTATGAAAATATCGAGCGCGGTACCAGCGTCGCAGCACAATGAATCCGACAAGAAGCAGGATTCCCAGCAGCGAAGCGAGAATCGCCTCCAGCACCAACCCAGCCGGCCCGAGTTTTTCGATTCCTCTAAAAACGGATCCCATAACTCAGTCCGAAGCTGGTATCGATTTGCCCGCCGGTGCGATCCTGGCGAGCTACATAGCCGCTGATGTCCTGGCGGGCGGCGAACTGATAGCGCAGACCACCGCCGATAGTGTGGGCAGAAAAGCGCCCAATCTGATCGATCTGGGCAAAGTTTTCGCTGCCCACTCCGAGGAAGACGTTGCCGGTAAGACGGCGTCGCAATGGGAAACCAAGTTTGCTCCAGCCGGAGGGTGTCCAATCGACGGGAGTACCCACGAATCCAGTACGAGCGCCGGTCAGGTTCAGTGACCAAGTCCACTCGTGGGGAAGGTAGACAATCTGGCTTATGTTCAGGGTCAGGACGTGCGCGCCCTGATACCAGAACCAATGTTGCTGATAGGAACTTTCCAGTCCCTGCACCCAACGATTTTCGATTCGGAAGGCGTGGCCGTATTCGAAGAAAGCTTCGTTGGTGGGCACTGCGCTCTGACTATTGGCAACGGCACTGCCGACGGTGAACCAGTCCCGTGCGGTGAGGTGGAAGGCGGTGCTGGCGAGAAGCTTGACGGCATCCTGGCCTAATCTTTGATAGGTGCTGACGCCGAAGATGGTTGACCATCGCTGGTTCCACCGGGAACTGAGGCTGACACCCTGGGTTTGGCCGGCGTCGGCATAATTGAAGACATCGACGTCTTCGCCAACGCGTAATTCGTGTTTAGTGTTTTCGCGCAGGTTGTCCAGACCTGTTCTTGCATCCGTATTTTGCGTATCGAATAGAAGAGTCTGTCGGTATTCCGAGCGTGCTTCCGGCGTGCGCCCCAACAACGCCAGCACACGAGCGCGGCGTGACAAAATCTCAGGGTCCGAGGGAGAGATCTTTCTCGCCTGGTCCAGAGTCTGCAGCGCTTCGGCATATTTCTTCTGCCAGAGGAGGACGTCAGAGAGCCCAGTTAGAATTTCGGTGTCATTTGGGACTTTGGCGAGGACAAGTTTGTATTCAGATTCGCCTTCGGCCCAGCGGCCTTTCCAGGCCAGCAAACGTCCACGCCAGCCGTGAGCTTCCAAATCTTCGGGTGCGTCGACCAAACGTTGGTCGACGATGGCAAGAGCAGCATCGATGTGCTGCTTCTCGACCTCTTTGCGAGCTTGTGGTTGCCAATTGTCAGCGGTTTGCGCGGCGAGAAGATGCACGAAACCGACTAGCAGCAATACTGCGATGGCCGTCCTTAGGGGCAGTCCTGGCAGTCGACGAATGAATTTGCTTTCAGACACTCTCACGACAAAACTCCAGCGAATTGTGGTTGGCTTCGATCCGAAGCCGGCATTGCGTACACGGCTTCCGGCTAGATCAGAACATTTAGGAAGGAACTGAACCGTCAGAGCGAGGTCCTGAGCGCAGCAACGCACGGTCTTGCTGTCCTCATTATTATTATTGTGGCCTCAATAGGGTTCCGAGCGTAGTTACGCAAGGCCTCGGGCCTTAAGTGCGGGGGCAAATGCCTGTTTCGATTTCAAAAGTTGCAGAATCCAAATCACTGCAGATACTTGATGTGGAGTGAGACGCTGTGGCCCGGTGCGAGTTCTGCCAAAACGAGGTGCCGATTGTCCGGGAACATGGTCGCACCGCCGGTGACAGCCGCTATGGGACGTTGGAATTCGAAGGTGAGGCCGATCACAGGCTCGTCAGACTTTACCCGCAGCACGGCTTCCGTGGGTACGGAGGTCGCGGACACGCTCCATTGCAGACGATCGCGAGCCCGCCAGAATTTTGCAAAAGTCAACATGTCAGTCTTGACGATGTCAGGAGGTAGCCGACGAAGCAAATCTTGTTCGGCTGCTGCTTTCAGGATGGATTCATTGGAATGAATTAACACTACGCTCACGGCTCCGTTTTCGGCGTTGGCGAGGATCACCTGCAATGCCTGGGGCACCCGTTCGGCGAAGCCGGGCGCTTCTTCGTCTTCAATGGTAACCGGAAATTCGTAGATTCCGCTGTCCTCCTCGAACCCAAGGTCGCGAGGAAGTGCAAATGGGAAGTTAGAGAGAACATCGTCGGCGGTGAACGATGAGTCGAACTGATATCCGGAACGCTCCAGGGCTTCCGGGAGAGAAACGGGGACGCGGAGGTGCCCGGCACGGAAGAATATCGTATCCTGACCCGGAATTTCTCCGTCCAGCAATTCCTTGCTGACCCGAACTTCGCCGAAGACGGTGGCTCCCGAGGCGGTATCGAATCCGAGCCCACGAGGTCGATAGCTGGAAAACGTTTCGTGGCCCGAGCCCAACTCGAACTTATTGAAGCCTCGTGAATGGATGATGGAATGGCTACCTACGGTCGAGCCGCCGGCTTTCAGTTGGCGAAGAATATCGAGGTTAGGTGCGAAGAAGAAAGCTTTGCTATTGGCATCGTCGACATACTTAGCCTGGATGAAGAAGGTACTGCTGGCTTGGTTCGCTTTCTCCATACGAGCAAAGTCAAGGCCAGGAGCAAATGAGTTTTCCCAATCCACATCATGGGAGAGTAACAAAGCTGAGCGCTGGCCTCCGGGGATGGTGGAGAGGCGGACCCAATCTTTGCCATACGCTTCGTACCAGGCTCTCAGAACCAATAGCCAGACATCGGCGCCGGGTTCAAAGGCATTCACATAGTGGCGCTGGGCTTCGTAGTCGCGATTGTTCTGACTGCGCAAAACGACGTCAAGCAAACTCAGTCCGAGGAGATACACCCTTCCCTTGCCCATGGGGTTCGTCAGAAGAGCGGCACTCCCGTCGTCAAAGTGCGCCAGCACTACAGAGCCAGCGTCGGGAACGTATCCGTTGGTCCAGATAATTTCAGGAAAGTGATCGCTACCAAGTTGAGTTTCGCGCTCTTCGGGGCGATTGAGATACTTCGTGACAGGATCTTTGGTCACGGAAAACGCCAAACGATAACGTTTGCGCGAAGGAGTGCAGCTCAGGAAACCGAAGAGATTCCGGAGCCCTCCCCAAAACACATTCTGGGCGAAGATAAATCCACCCTCCCGCACGAACGTGGTCAGCTGGCCGGCCTGGGTCTGGGTGAAAGTACGCGAATCAACGCTGGGATAGAGAATGACCAGGCGATGGCGGAGGGCTTGTGGGAGATCGCGAGTGAGGAAAAAAGGAATGCCCATCTCTTTCAGAGAGTGGACGAGTGGGAGAGGACCCTCTGGGTCGGGGCCGGGGCTCGTCCAGAATACCGCGACTTGAAGCGGGAAAGATTCTGGAAACTGCTGAAATGGGTCACCCTGCGGATGAACGATTCCGAGCAATGGGACTTCTTTGGTTCGCAAGGCGGGCGTGGCTTCGGAGGTAAGTTTCCAAACGGCGACGCTCCCGCCCAAAGCGAACACCAGAAGCGCGACTGCTAGAGGCTGTCTCAACTCCGAATCCTTAAGATATTTAATGACTGTCGTGAAGACTTTGGATGTAAGTATGAGGCATGGAAGAGGAAAGCAAGAAAACGGAAGGCTCGAACCCACCGTGCGGATTCGGTATTCGTATTGTGTTTTCGCCCCCTGCACTTCGAGAAGTTTGCGGAACCTCGGCGAGGTAAAGAGCTGGTCTTCACGTACGGCTTCACATACTGAGCCGGCATCAGCCGTTTGGACCGGGCTAGTGTAGTGTAACGACATGGCGGATAGCGACAAAGCGCAACCGGATGCCTTAAACGACCTGGACCCGAAAGCGATGGACGAATTCGCGCGTCGGCCTTCGACCATGCCGCCGATCGGAGTCGACTTTTGACTGCGAAGAAGCAGCTTAGCGCGGACCGGCCTCGGTAGGTCCACGCGGAAGCGGGGTAGGCAAATGCCATGGTCAATTGCCCTTCGCGACTGTCCGCTGGGTGGGTAATCGGGTCGCACAGCCCGCTGGAGAGGGGTCAAATGCTGATGCTCCGAAGAATTCTTGTACTTGGTTTCTCCATGTTTTGGTTCGCAAGTTGCGGCGGCGGAGGCACCGTACCGCCTACGGAGCAAACAACCGCAGCGCCAGCTTTCAGTCCGGCTCCCGGATCGTACACGTCGGCGCAAACGGTCAGCCTTTTTGACGCCACTGCCGGAGCTGCGATCTATTACACGACCGATGGATCAACGCCGACTGCCGCGTCTTCTCTCTACTCGGCGTCGACGCCCATCGCCGTTTCAGCCAGTACGACTATCAATGCTATGGCCGTAGCCACAGGCTACTTGAACAGTACGGTTGCCGCGGGCGTGTACAAGATTTCGATGTCAGGACCCGCAGTCTCTGTAGTGTTGAGCACGAACGATGAGACACAACTGATGGCTGCTCAGCCCAGCGTCAACTTCACCACGAGCACGGCGGACGCGGGAACGAACACCGTCGTCGTCGACCCAACGCAGCAGTATCAGTCCATCGAGGGATTTGGCGCGGCTTTTACGGATTCGGCCGCGTATTTGCTCATGGAAGTAGAGCCATCGTCGATGCTTTCTGGAACGCTCAACGATCTGTTCACGCTCAATGGCAATGGCATCGGCCTTAGCTTCATGCGCATTCCCATGGGCGCATCGGACCTCGCGCTGTCGGTGTATTCGTTCGACGACATGCCGGTAGGGCAAACCGATCTAACCCTGGCGAACTTCTCCATTGCCCATGATCAGACCTACATCCTGCCACTGATACTGCAAGCCAAGACGCTGAATCCCCAGATGAAGCTGATGGCTAGTCCCTGGAGCCCTCCGGGATGGATGAAGGACCCGAGTTCGATGAATCCGGTCTCCATGTTGGGCGGAACGCTGTTGATGACCGGTCCGAATGAGACGGCCTTTGCGAATTACTTCGTCAAATACATTCAGGCGTATCAGGCTGGGGGCGTGCCCATCGATTACATTTCGCTCCAGAATGAGCCGCTGTATATCACTACGGCCTATCCGAGCATGGGGATGAGCGACACCGTGCAATTGACTTTGCTACAGAACTACGTCATGCCCGCGTTGACCGCCAACAACATTCCCGCCCGGGTGCTTGTCTATGACCACAACTGGGATACTCCCTCCTATCCAGAACTAGTCATCGGAGGGCTGACGGCACAGCAATTGACCCAGGTGGCCGGAACCGCGTGGCATGGGTATGGAGGCGTCCCCGGCGCGCAGCAACTGGTGCAGAACCAATTCCCAACCCTTGGCAATTGGGAAACTGAACACTCGGGCGGCACCTGGGTCACCGATCAATTCACCTCAGACTTTCTTGAGATCACACTGGTGCTGCGCAACGCCGGAAAGTCCTATGTCAAGTGGAGTCTTGCTCTGAACCAGAACCTGGGACCGAACCTCACGCAGAACGCAGGCCTCGGTGGATGCAACACATGCACGCCCATTGTGACCGTCAATAGCCAGACCGGGGCGGTCACCAAGGACATCGAATTCTACACGCTGGGCCACTACAGCAAGTACGTGTTGCCCGGCGCGGTACGCATTTACTCCAGCAATACACCCGCCATTGCCAGCGTAGCCTTCGTGAATCCAGACGGCTCAGTGGCATTGATTGCATACAACAATTCCGTCTCGAGCCAGAGCTTCCAGGTTCAGTGGGGAACGCAGTTGTTCTCCTATACCCTGCCGGGCACCGCCGCCGCTACATTTACGTGGACGGGAACGGAAAGCGGCAGCACGCCTTCCATTGCGGCCACCGCCCAGATACAGGGCTCCAGCATCTCCAGTGAATCCGGACTGGAAACGGAGAACACCAGCGACTCAACCGGCGAATACGATCTGGGCTACATCACGCCCGGTGCTTATGTTGTTTACAAAAATGTCGACTTCGGCACTTCGGTCAGCCAGGTGACTGTGCGTTCGGCCAGTGGCGGCACCGGCGGGACTGCGACGTTCTACCTGGATAGCATGACAAGTACGCCGGTTGCCACTGTCAACTTGCCGGTCACTGGAGGCTGGCAAACCTGGGCCAACGCTACTGCACCCGTCTCCGGCGCTGCGGGTGTGCATACCTTGTATGTCGTCTTCGAAGCGGGCGGAGATGAGGGCGTCGCGAACGTCAACTGGTTTCAATTCCAGTAATGCGGCAACTCTCAGATTATGTAAGAAAGGGCTCAGTTCAGACTCAGATGGCCGCGTTCTCATCGGCGGAGCAGAGGTCTTAGCGAGTAACATTCAGCGTTGTCGAAAAAATTAGCAGAAGAGGATGTCGGCTGGAGCTGGCCTCCGATCTGGTCAACCGCTTCAATATCCACTCCTTCTACGGATTCATGGTCGCCAGCTTGAGTTGACAGGTGCGGCTCCGCCCTGCTCTTATCGTTAGCGAATTTTGGTACAGCTATTGTTTCTTAATTAACGCTACCGTTTGTCTTTTCGAGAAAGGTCGTACCCTTCGTAGACTGGAGTCCTCATGAAGCTGAGACTGGTCTTGTTGTCGTCTTGTGTGGTGCTGTTCTCTCCCTTGTCGTCGAACGCGCAGCAGGAGCGGGAGGCGCGGCTGTGGCTGACGACGCCCGACCGGGTTGCCGTAGTAGCACCGCAGGCAACCTCGCTGCGCTTTTCCTCAGCAGCGCGTGAACTGCCGGTGCTTACGGTGGACGACGCGCAGCACTTCCAGACAATGGATGGCTTTGGCTTTGCGCTGACGGGAGGAAGCGCGCAGCTGCTCATGCGCATGCACGCTGCGCAACGGGCGGCGCTGCTGAAGAAGCTGTTTACGACGGGCGACGACGGGATCGGGGTGAGCTACCTGCGGGTGAGCATCGGGGCGTCCGATATGAACGAGCGCGTGTACTCGTATGACGACCTTCCGCCTGGCGAGACCGACGTTGAGATGGCAAAGTTCGGCCTGGGGCCAGACCGCGCGGATGTGATTCCCGTGCTGAAGGAGATTCTGGCGATTCGGCCGGGGACCAAGATCCTGGGATCGCCGTGGTCTGCTCCGGCATGGATGAAGACGAACGACGATGTGAAGGGTGGCGAGCTTAAGCCGGAATATTACGGTGCGTTCGCAAAGTATTTCGTAAAGTACATCGAGGCAATGCGAGCAGAGGGGATCGCGCTTGACGCCATCACGATCGAGAATGAGCCTTTGAACCCGAAGAATACGCCCAGCATGGTGATGTTCGCGCAAGAACAAGACGCGTTCATTGCGAAAGACCTGGGGCCTACCTTTGAGAAGGCTGGTATCAGGACCAAGATTTTGCTTTACGACCACAACCCAGATGTGCCCTCGTATCCGCTGTCAATTCTGGGCGATCCGGCAGCGAGCAAGTATGTGGATGGTACGGCGTTTCACCTGTACGGCGGCGAGGCGAGCGAACTGACACAGGTGCATGATGCCTATCCGAAGAAGAACCTGTATATGACGGAGCAGTCGGTGACCGGGAGGCGCGGCGAAGGACCGCTCGGCATTGCCGAGCCGGTGAGCCGCGTGATGATTGGCGCGGCGCGGAACTGGAGCCGCAATGTGCTGTTGTGGAATCTGGCGGCCGATCCACAGAACGGGCCGCACACAAACAATGGAGGGTGCACCGGATGTTCCGGCGCGATCACGCTGGATGGCGATTCTGTAACTAAGAATGTTGCTTATTATGTAGTCCAGCATTTCTCGCAGTTCGTGCCGCCGGGCTCGGTGCGGGTGGCTTCGAGCGAGATGGAGCAGTTGGCCAGCGCGGCCTTCCTGACGCCGGAGGATAAAGTGGTGCTGGTGGTTTCAAATACGGGAAATTTTCCCAAGCGTTTCGCGGTCGAATACCACGGGAAGATCTTCCAGACGGTGATGCCCGCGGAATCTGTGGGGACTTATGTCTGGTAGCTGCGTGCTTCGGCTTCTAGGACCGTTGGGTTTCACATCTGGGCTGCTGGTGGCGGCATTGTCGGCGTTTGCGGCGAGCGGCGCCAAGCCTGTGTTCGGACCCAATGTAGTGATCTTCGATCCGTCGATGCCATCGCTGGCAATCCAGAAGCAGATCGATGCGGTGTATGCCACGCAGCACAACGAGTTTGGGCCGCAGCGGCATGCGCTGCTTTTCCTGCCCGGAAGCTATTCAGTGGACGTGCCGGTGGGCTTCTACACGGAGGTAATAGGGCTTGGCGCGTCGCCCGATGCGACGCGGATTGCGGGCAACGTGCATGCGGATGCGAGTCGCGAGCACAACAATGCAACGACGACCTTCTGGAGAGCTGCGGAAGGTCTCTCGGTAGCGCCCGCGGGTGGCACGATGCAGTGGGCGGTCTCGCAGGCCGTGTCGCTGCGACGGATGCACGTGCGCGGCGACCTGGTCCTGCACCAGAAACACGGCTGGGCAAGTGGCGGCTGGATGTCGGATTCGCTGGTGGACGGGAATGTGGACTCCGGCAGTCAGCAGCAGTGGATCTCGCGCAACTGCGATTGGAAGAGTTGGACAGGTGCGAACTGGAATATGGTGTTTGTCGGCGTAGTGCATCCACCGGAAGGGGCATGGCCTTCGCCGCCGTACACAAACGTGGCGCAGACGCCGGTGGTCAGCGAGAAGCCGTTCCTGCAGGTGAATGGCGCGGGCCAGTTCAGCGTGCGGGTTCCAGCGCTGCACAACGACAGCGTCGGGATTACGTGGCGCAGCGGAGAAACGGCGGGAGAGACGATTCCGATCGAGCGGTTTTACATTGCGCGCTCGGATGTGGATACCGCGGATACGATCAACGCGCAGCTTGCCCTGGGCAAGGACCTGATTCTGACGCCGGGGATCTACGAGCTCGCCGCCCCGATTCGCGTGACACAGCCGCATACAGTGGTGCTGGGGCTCGGCTTTGCGACGCTGCGGCCCGTGAAGGGCACGGCAGCGATGACGACAGCCGATGCGGACGGCATCGAGATTGCGGGACTGCTCTTCGATGCCGGCCCGATCGAGTCTCCAGTGCTGCTGGAAGTTGGACTGGAAGGAAGCCAGGCGCGCCATGTGAAGGACCCCATCACGCTGCACGATGTTTTCTTTCGCGTGGGCGGCGCGGGTGTGGGCAGGGCCAAGGTGAATTTGAGAATCAACAGCAACGACACGATAGTGGACCATACGTGGATCTGGAGAGCGGACCACGGCGCCGGAGTGGGCTGGGAATTGAATACCAGCGAGAACGGGCTGGTGGTGAATGGCATCGATGTCACAATATACGGCCTGTTTGTGGAGCATCACCAGCAATTCCAGGTTCTGTGGAAGGGCAATGGCGGGAGGACGTATTTTTATCAGTCCGAGATTCCTTACGATCCTCCGAATCAGGCGAGCTACACGAGTGCGGCCGAGGTGAATGGCTGGGCCTCGTACAAGGTGGCGGATGGAGTAACGAGTCATGAGGCTTGGGGGCTAGGCGTGTACAGCGTCTTCGAGCATCCGGATGTGGTGCTGACCCGGGCAATTGAGACGCCGAAGAAATCAGAGATACGGTTCCACCACATGATCACCGTGGCGCTAGGCGATCACGGCGGAATCGGCCATGTCATCGACGACACCGGCGAGGCCACTGCAATGCATCCTCGCGTGACCCCGAAGGTGACAAACTTTCCATGAGTTTGCGTCCGATATCGCTATCGTTTCTTGTTGGAATCTTCCTCGCTGCGTTTTTTCTGAATAGGCTGAATGCCCAAACAACCACTTCCGGCGGAGTGACCGGCGTCGTTACTGATCAGAGCCTTGCGGTTCTGCCGAATGCGGATGTCGAGATCAGGGACATCAACAAGGGCACGACAGAATCAACCAAAACAGACCGCGATGGCGTGTACCGCTTCTTCTTTCTTTCTCCCAGCCAATACACGCTAACCGTCGTGCATGACGGCTTTCGCAAGGAAAGCCGGAGTGTGACTGTATTGTTAGGCACGCCAGTTACAGTCAACATCACGCTGGAGATTGCAAAAGCAAACATGGAACTCTCTGTGACCGCAGAAGCTGCGCTCGTTCAGGCAGACAACGGCGACGTTTCGATTACCATGAGCCAGAGGCAGATCTCGGAACTACCCAATCCCGGTAACGACCTCACCTACATCGCCCAGACTGCTCCTGGCGCAATCATGAACACCGATAATGCGCGCACTGGAGGCGGGGGCGGGAACTTTTCAATCTTGGGTATGCCGGCCACCTCAAATCTCTTCACCTTGAATGGCATGAACGACAATGCGGGGCATCTTAATTTTACCGGCGCTACGGGTATGCTTCTGGGTCAGAACCAAATTCAGGAAGCCACCGTGGCGAGTAATGGCTACTCGGGAAATTTTGGACGTACCGCAGGCTCGGAGGTGAACTACGTCACAAAGTCCGGAGGGAATGACTTCCACGGGAACGCCGAGTACTTTTGGAATGGCAGCGTGTTGAACGCTACCGACTGGATCACGAAAGCATTCGGCAATCCTCGGCCCTTCGATATCGCCAATCAGTGGGCGGGTTCGATCGGAGGGCCCATAAAGAAAAACAGGTTGTTTTTCTTTTTTGATACCGAGGGCTTACGAGTCTTGCTGCCCGCTCCTGTTCAGGTGGTTCTCCCAAGCCCACAGTTCGAGGCAGCGACCATCGCCAATATCGATTCTATCTTTGGGTCTGCGTCCGCTTCCGATGCTTTCTACAAGCAAATCTTCAGTCTGTATAACCAAACCCCTGGAATAGCAGCGGCTACTCCGGGGAGCTTCGCCGACCCTCTTGGCTGTCTCGACGCAAGCCCGATCGGTCCGCAGACCCCCCAAGGGCAACTCGGCGTGAACCTTCCGTGCGCAATCCATTTTCAGGAAACACTTGGGCAGCCGACGAGTGAATCCCTTGTGTCTGGCCGTATGGATTGGAACGTCCGCACCAACGATCGTGCTTTCTTCCTTCTCCAATACGACAATGGCCGTCAACCCTTTGTCGTCGACCCAATAAGCTCACTTTTCAACGTCTATTACACCGGGCCATGGTGGCAAGCCCAGTTGAATGAAACTCACACATTTGAAACAACCGTCGCAAACCAGTTCCGATTAGCGGGTACTTACCAAGATGGGGTATCGAGCCTCGTCAACCCGGTGCAAACCCTGGCTGCTTTTCCGACCACCCTGGATTGGTCCATCGCGGGTCAGCCGTTCACGTCGCTGGGAGGATTTGACTATCTCTATGGCTATCCCCAAGGCCAGGCGCTCACGCGGTACGAGATCGCCGATGATTTCCTGAACACCTGGGGCAAGCACAAGTTCGGATTCGGTGGGGATTTCCTGCGAAATTATTTGAGCTACTCCCAATATACGCGGAACGCTGTCGGAGATATAGTTCCACAAACCATCGATGCATTTTATTCTGGAGGGGTGGACCCAGCATCTGCCAACAGTGACTCCACAAGGTTGCAACAATCGTTTCCTACGCGGCTGGCACAGCGCTTCGCTTACTACACTCTTGCGGGCTATGGGCAGGATGCGTGGCACGTAAAATCCAACCTGACCCTTACGCTCGCCCTGCGCGTGGAGCATCAGTCAAATCCGGTCTGCGCCCATGATTGTTTCGCCGAATTATCTGGGCCGTTTGAATCGATCAGTCATGACCCCGCACAGCCTTACGATCAGGCGATCTCGAACCGTAAGCAAGCGTTTTTTCACACGGACGCTGTTGGCTGGGCGCCGCGATTCAGTTTTGCCTGGCAACCGCTGGGAGTTTCGCATAATACCGTGGTACGGGGCGGTCTCGGTGTATTTTACGATCTGCTCAATGGCAGGATCGGATCCGATTTCTCTTACAACCCACCGCTCGTGAACCGTGTGACAGTATTTGGCGGCTACAATCTCGCTCCGGAAGAAACTGACAGCCTCTTTAAAGTGGCCGCGGCCTCGAATGCCGCGTTTGTCAAAGGTTTTGCAGCCGGCGAAAACCTTATTCAGATCGAAGCGTCGGATTCGGAGTTCTTTCCCCCCAACTTTACGGTTCCGAATAGTAAGACGCTCTCAGCCCAGTATCAGAAGTGGAGCCTGGAAGTGCAGCAGACGTTTGGTACCAGAACTTCGGTGACTCTTGGATATTACGGTAACCACGGAATTCATGAGTTGGTGCAAAATCCCTCAGCCAATGCCTTTGGATTCGGCCCATTTCCAGCCACAGTCTGTGCGAGCCCACCGGTTCCGCTCTGCGCCGACCCTCGCTTCGCTGGTGTCACTGAATACACGACACCCGGAATTTCAAACTACAACGGGATGGTCGTTTCGTTTCGACGACGATTTGCTGGTTTCGGCAATGGTTTATTCCAGGTGAACTACACCTACGGCCATGCTCTCGATGAAGTTTCCGACGGCGGCCTAGCCCAATTCGCGGGAGGCAGTTCAGTCTTCCCCCAGGACCCCTTTAATCTGCGAGGCAGCTACGGAGCGGCAGATTACGATGTTCGTCACTCCCTGAACGCGAACTATGTGTGGCAAGTCCCGATAAAGACCATGCTTCACGGCCGTGGCCCCGATTACCTGGTGAAGGGATGGCAGGTCTCGGGAACGATTTTCGCCCGAACCGGATTTCCTTACACGGTGATCGATTCCGCAGAAGCCGGTAACCTGGCTCAGAACAATTTCTATGGAACCATCTACGCTGTGCCAGTTGCCTCACTCGGCGGCTCCCATTCCTGCGGAGCGGGAGCCGTAATCCCACCCTTCCCGCATCCTTGTTGGCCTCCTCAAGTGCTCGCGAATGGCGCTCCGAATCCGGGCGCACTGTTTGTACAGACGGGCTGCGAGACCTCGTTCAATGCGGGGAACGTGCCAGGTCCACAAGGACCTTGTTCGGGCCCTGCCGTTTCCTTTGCGCAAGGACGCAACCGTTTCCGCTATCCCAGTTATTTCAATACTGACTTCACTGTCATGAAGAATACGAGCCTTGTCGGTCGAGACAGAGTGGTGCTGGGTATTGGTTTCCAATTCTTTAATTTCTTCAATCACCCAAACTTCGGCCCGCCGGACAACTACAGCTCGGACTCATCGTTCGGAGAGATATCGACCATGGAGATGCCACCGACCAGCATTTTGGGATCTGGTCTCGGAGGCGATGTTTCCCCCCGGATGATCCAACTGAAAGCGCAGATCCTGTTTTAGACAGCGAGCGGATAATCCTCAATTTTTGTGCTGCGTTAGGGCTTTAGGACTGTCAGGCTGATTTCGTTGCCTTCAGAAAGGTGCCTATCGAGGCTGGTCAAGCCCGACGCGGTGGACCAGATCCACAAAACGCGGGTCGCCGCGCAAGGGATCGAAGTTGGGATAGACCTTGATCAACATAAGGATGTTTGACTGCTCCTGGTAGGCCCGCTCCAGCCAGGCAAGGGCCCGCTCGTTGTCACCGAGTCCCAAATAAGCGTCCACAAAAGGGGTGGGGGCAACGTAGCTTGTCTGCTGCCGTCGTTTCAACTCATCAAGCAGGCGAAGGGCTTCCCTACGACGCCCAGCATGGGCATAGGCCCGAACCAGCATGCCCATTACAGCCGGATTCCGGTCGGGGCCGAGCGCCTTCTCCAGCACCGTAATCGCTTCGTCCGGTTGGCCGTTGGCGATCAGGGCGAGCCCCAGAATCCAATGGTCCGGGTTGTCGTTTCGCAGCTCCCTGATGGCCTCGTCGTAACGTCTCGCATGAAACAAAATGAAACCACTAGTGATGGCAGGGATTCCAAGCGGAGTGATGCCAGCGCCTCCAAGCGGATCGAGTTCGCGGGCACGCTGGACCCACGCCAGGGCCTCGTCCGTCCGCCCCTGGCACAGCAGCCACTTAGCGTACCCTACGTGAGCACCAGCATCGTTCGAGTTCAACTCCAGAGCCCGCTTGTATTCCGCTTCGGCATCGCTCCACTGCCACTGTTTCTGATATACCCCTGCAAGCAAGACGTGTGGTTCCGCAAGGTCCGGATCCAGTTCGATTGCTTTTCGGGCGGCGCTCATCATTTTTGGATGCGTTTCCTTCGGGGGGGCGCCGCCAAGAGTTGATCCGAGCCTCTCGTATACGTTCGCGAGGCCGACGTAAGCCGGTGCAAAGTTAGCGTCCTTGCCGATCGTTTCCTCAAAATAGGCAATACTCTGTTCCAACTCAGCCTGGCTGCCGCTCCCGTTCAATTCATTTTCGGCTTTAAGATAGCTCTCGTAAACTTCAGGCGAGACATGATGCGCCGCGACTAGCCTGGCACGCTCCTCTCCGGTGACTTTGACCTCCACTCTGCGCGCGATGGATTGCGCCACCTCGCTCTCGAGAGCAAGGACGTCTCCCAACTCGCCGTCGTACTCGTCCGCCCAAAGGTGCTCGTCGGTTGAGGCACGAATCAACTGGGCGTGCACACGAATCCGGCTGCCCTGCCGTATCACCGAACCTTCCACGACAGCGTCCACCCCAAGCGTCCTGGCAATCTCTGGCACTGAGAGCTTCGTACCCTTGAAGCGCATGACTGAGGTACGGGAAATGACGCGCAGATCATGGATTCTGGCCAGGCGTCCACACAGTTCTTCGGTCATCTCGTCGGCCAGGTATTCCTGAGTTGAGTCGCCCGACAGATTGCTCAAGGGCAGAACTGCCAGCGACCTGATTTTGGTTTGGGACGTATGCCCAGTGTAGCCCCGGAGCATAACGTAGGTGACGGCAACAAGCGCGAGTCCAGCCACACCGCCTAGAACAAGCCAGAGACGCGCCCGCGAAGTCCCAGTTGGCCGGACGTCGACTTCTCCATCCGCCGGCCGTTCCGCTCTAGGCCCCTTCTCATTTGGGTTTGGCCGCAAAGGGATAACAGTGAGCGACTCGATCGGCACTACTCCGGTGGACAAATCGCCGTTTTGTACCTGACCAATGAAACGGTATCCCCGGCGTGGCAGAGTCTCGATGTAGCGGGGTTGCTCGGCTGAATCGCACAGCGCGTTGCGCAGCTTTTTGACGGCGCTGTTCAGGCCGGTATCGAAGTCAACAAAAGTCTCGCCGGGCCAGAGTTTCTGGCGAAGTTCCTCGCGCGTAACGACGTCCCCCGGATGCTCCAGCAAAAGCGAGAGTACCTGGAAGGGCTGGCGATGAAGCTTTAGCCGGATGCCGTGCTTGCGCACTTCACCGGAACGCATGTCCACTTCAAAGGCGTCGAATCGCACCCTACGGGTTCGGTCGGTGGCCTCCATAGCAGGCGCCCCCAGATGGCCAGTAGTCTATCACTACTGCTTATCACCTAAGGAATATGCGGGTGTGCCTACAAGTCACCTGTATTCAGAGAGTTGCACGGTCAGAACAAAAACATCCGCAAACCATACGCCGACCATTGTGTCTCAAGCGGCTTCGCGCCAATGTCGCTGGGCGCAGGGCGAGCTTTTTGTACAACGACTGAGCCTGACGGAGTCAATGCAAATTCGCAGACCCCAGAGACACGAACTCTAGTTTGAGCCGACACAGATAAGGAGAATCAAAAATGAGCAAGTTTGGAAAGTATTTTCTTCTCGTGACAGGTTTCGCGATGCTTGCGACTTTTGCACGCATTCCAGGCGCTGTCATCAACGTTCACGCCCACGATCGAGTCTGTAACGTTGCCAGCCTCAAAGGGACCTATGCCTACCTCAGGACGGGCGTGAACACTGCCATGGGTGGCCCTGTCGCCGAGATGGGCCTCGACGTCTTTAACGGAGAGGGGACGCGCGGCATCATTCGCGCGACCGGAAGCAGCCTTGATGGATCCTACGACTGGACCGATTCCTCGTGGCCGAACGGAACCTACACGGTCTATCCGGATTGTACCGGCTCCCTCTTCGCTGCGGATGGTACGAAAGCCAACATCATCGTCCTTGACAGAGGCAAGAGATTCTCCGTGCTCAGCGGGCTAAATCAGACGGGCAAGGTGGTCACGGGAGAGGGGACGAGGCTGGAGGAGGAGAAGGACTAACAGTGCGCTGACTAAGTTGGATGCACACTTCTCCACAGCAGCGGTGCCCTACCGCCAACCTCGGGAAGAGCACGTTTAACTCTTCCGCGGGCACGTTCGCGCACGGGGATTGACCGGACAATGACAGCTGTCTCTGGGGCTAAGAAGGAAAGTGCGAGCTAGATAGACGAATGCAAGCAAGAAACAGTGAAGAGGAGAGCACCGTGATTTGCAAAACGTTTCGCATCGCTCGAGTGATTATTCTTGCCAGCTTTGCGCTCAGCTCCACTGCCTGGGCGGCAACTTGTTCCAACGCCTCCCTGAGTGGCACCTACGGCTCTTTGGGCGAGGGCACGAACTCCGAGGGTCAGCCTGAGGCCAACCTCTTCCAGTTCAAATTTGACCCATTCACAGGCAAGTTTACGGGAACGGATGAAACCGGGGCTTCTGTTAGTGGAACCTATGAAGTCGCTTCAAACTGCACGGTCACGGGTACGACCACGAAAGACGGAAGCACTCACCCTTTCTCTGCTGTGGTGACTTCCGCCGGGTTGCAATCAGTTAGCGGAAACCCAGGCGCTACCAATGGAGGTTTTTGGGTGGCGCAAGGTTCCCCGTCCTGCACCAACGCCGGAGTTAGGGGTAGGTTTGGGTTGGCAGTGAGGGGGAGCTTCCTCGCAGGAGCGCCGTTCACGGGTCCAGTGATCCTCATCGGCGAGTTGGCGTTAAGTGTCAACGCTTCTGGAGATGGAGTGATAAACGGACACATAGCGGGGAGCGAGAATGGCACGATTCTCACGTTCGCTGAGGAACCAGTCACAGGGTCTTACTCGGTCGATGCGAACTGCAAGGGCACACTCACAATAACGCCGAAAGACGAGTCCGTATTGAATTTCAGCTTCGTGATTGTGGACTGCGGGAAGGAAATGCTAGCCATTGAGACGGACGCGGACACGGTTGTCAGCGGCACTCTGGTGAAGCGCAATTAAGTAACGAGGACGGCATCTGTGCAAAGCACTCACCCTACAACTTTCATCACTCGTGAGAGGAGCGAAATCCATGAGGCATAGTCGTTTCATCAGTTCGACCCCACTGATCGCGGGGCTGCTGACCGGCCTCCTGTTCGCGATCCTGGTTGTTCCACTTGGCGCAGACGACCCTGATTCGCGGTATGGCGTCAGCAAGGAAGTCACGCTCATCGGCATCGTATCGAGCGTGCTCGACAAACCCGCCCCGGGAATGATTTGGGGGGCCCATCTCATGGTCGAGACTGCCTCCCGCAGGTTAGACGCCAGTCTGGGCCGATTCGGTTTGGAAGGAGAAGGCGCGCTGTCCGTCATCCCCGGCCAGCAGATTGAAATCACGGGCGTCATGAAGACGGTTCGCGACAAGGAAGTCTTCGTGGTCCGCAGCGTAAAAGCCAGCGGCAAAACCCGCACTATGCGCAATGAGCACGGGATCGAAGTGTCGCGCGTAGCCCGTGAACGCGCCGCCAAGAAAGGGGTGACGCTATGAACCGCAATTGCAGCAGCATTCTCGCATCGATTTTGCTTTGCCTGGCCTTGGGGTTCCTGACGGGTTGCGGCAGCAGCAGCAGTTCGACTACGCCGCCTCCGCCTCCCACCATCGCAATCACGGCGACGAGCGGATCGGGACAAACCACAACCGTCGGTGAGGCCTTTACCAACATGCTCATAGCCACCGTAACCTCCAACGGAACAGCGGCCACCGGAGTGACGGTTACGTTCACGCCTGTCGCGGGATCAGCCGGTCAGAGCTGCGCTCCCTCCGCCACCACTGTTGCCACCGCCTCCGATGGCACCGCGTCGATCACATGCACGGCAAACTCGGCGCCCGGCGCCTACGCAGTAGCGGCCGCGGCGGCGGGAGCCACAGCAACGGCCAGCTTCACCGAAAGCAACACAGCACAGAAGAAGGCTCCCATCGTGTTCGTGTTTTATGTGAACGGGCTGGAAAACAGCCCCGCTTACGGACCCGGGCCGGTTTACTACTCCGTCGCAGGCGCGGTGGGATTTGACTCAAGCGGAAACATCCTCGGCGGCGAACAGGACTATAACGACGGGAGCGGCTTCACGTCACCTGGCGAACCCACGAACCCCGACGCAATCAACCCCACCGGCAGTTCGATGACGGTGGATCCTACCACCGGCACCGGGACGCTCGTCCTTAATGTTTCGGGCAGCGACCCCAATGTTGGAGTGAATGGCATCGAGACCTTCGCCGTTCAGTTTGTCAACACAAGTCATGCGCTGATCACGCAGTTTGATGGATCGGCAACTTCCAGCGGAAGCTTCGACCTGCAGACGGCAACGAGTGGCGCCGGCGGCAATTTTGCCTTCACCCTCTCCGGGCTGCAAACCAACCCCATCCTCCCGGTTGCGTATGGAGGTGTGTTCTCGAACACCAGCGGCACCATCCACGGCACGTACGACGAAAATGAAGCCGGGAAGGTGCTCATGGGGAACACTCTCACGGCGACGGACAACGGCGTCGGAGCGGACGTGTACGGGCGGGGCAGCATCACCGGCTTCACGGATCCTAACTACGGCAACGCACCCATCTGGCTCGTCTACTACGTCGTTGGTCCAGAAGTATTACGCATCATCGATGTTGACTACGCCGATGCTTTGGCGGGTTCAGCCTACGGCCAGGGCAGCGCCACCACCTTCGACAGCACGGTGCTGTCAAAGGACGTGTTCGGTATCCTGGACAACCCGGAGGACGCTTACTTTGCCGCAGCGGGGCAACTCGTTGCCGCCGGTACCGCCGTTGGAACGTTTAGCGCCACATTCACGGGTGAAGGCGATGATGACGAAGGGGGCACCGTCAAGGCCACGGGCACCCCGGGCGGAGTCGCAGGCAACTACTCCTTTTCCTCCACCGTGCTCGGTTATGGCAGCATGACCGGCATCACTGGGTTGGGATCCATTCGCAAGCTCGGGCTGTATGCGACCGATCCAACACTCAACCTTCTCGATCCGAACAACACCACGGCGACCAACCTGGGAGCCGCCCTTGTCATCGATTTGGACAATTTCGCCCAGGGCATGGGAATCGTGGTTCCGCAAGGGACCATAGCGTCCGACGGATCTGACCTCAACCACAGCTACGGCTTCGGGGCGCAGGCCTACACCCAGGGCAGCGGCAGCTGGCCCACCAACAACCCGGGCTGGGAGGTTGACTTCGTCGGGCAAGGAACGTTTGCGTCGCTGGTTTTCACGACCGGGACCGGCGGGTCCCCCACTCCGGCAGAGATCAGCGATCCGTTCGCGTACTTCGTAACTGGCACGCCGGATCAGTACACTGCCGTTCCGATCGCGGGGACTGCGGCCGCGCCTGACGCCGCGGGGCGGTACGCCTTCCCGTCGGCCACTCCATTTGCCGTCGGTCCCGTCGGGGGCGCTGACGGTCCAACTGTCGACTTCACCGTGGTTATGTATGAAGCTGGTCCGGGGCTGGTGTTCTCGATCGACGAGGACACCTTCAGCGCATGGCTGGGCACCTTCCAGAAACAGAGTGCCAGTCCGCTGAAGGCAATGCACGTGAAGAGAGGACCGCTAGTCAAGAGCCAAGCAAGACCGAAACGCTAACCAGTAAATCAACCGAGGTGCGGGAACGCCTGCCATCACTTGCCCCGGCCTTCGGCTTAAGCTCTGGCTAGAGTAGCTTTGTGTATTCGGCTTTTGCCGTCTTGAAGATGGAAACGCTGGAGTCAGCATCTTTCCACAGATCGAGGAACTGTTTGTATTGACTCAGAGCGCGCACACGGGCGGCGTCGGCGACTGCGCCCTTCGCCTGCTTCGATTCCAGCGTATTTGCGCGAGCCAGACCAAGATGAGCTAACGCTCCCGTTGAACAATTCCAAACCACGCCGGCGTGATCAATGATCTTCTGAAACTCGGTGGCGGCGTCCGTGGCTTGTCCTGAAGCCAGATAAGCCTGAGCTTTAATGTAGGTTGGATATAGACACGAAGGGTTATTCGTGAACAAGGTTGCCCCGTACTCCATAGGCGACTCAACCGTCTGCAGAACGCGAAGCGCCTGGGCTGGATTCTTTCCATCCAGGGCCAGTTGTGCACGAATAGCAGGCAGCCAAAGTGACTGCATCTGAGTATCGAGCGGATAGCGCTTGTCCAAGTCTTCGGCCAAAAATTGAGCTCGGCCATTCTCCGAAGCCATCGCGAACGCGAGCGCGGCTTCAACACCCACTCCCTGACTCTCGGGAGCCAGTTTAAGTCCATCGGCGGCATCTTGCACGCCTTGTTTCGTATTCCCAGATGCCGCTTCGCGCAAGGCAGCATTCTCCCACCAGATCGCCGCATTTTCCTTGCTGTCAGCAGTGGTCCGCGATGTCAATCGCGATGGGGAGAAGCTTTTCCGTTTCAACTCGACGACCCGCGATGAGGTGGCTCAGCGTTAGACCATCGAGGAACTCCATGACCATAAAAGCGCGGCCATCGTATTCGTCGATGTCGTGAATGGTGCAAATATTGGGATGGTTCAGGGCTGACGCGGCCCGGGCTTCGCGGCGAAAGCGCTCCAGCGCCGCGGAATCGTGAGCAAGGCTATCGGGCAGAAATTTGAGGGCGACAAACCGGCCGAGGCGAGTGTCCTCCGCCTTATAGACCACGCCCATGCCACCCGCGCCCAGCGGGGACTGGATTTCGTAGGGACCAAGTTTCGCGCCAGGGGGTGAGGTCCATCCGTGGGCGTAATTATAGTCCGTGCAGTCACGTTGCACGCCGGCGGCGAGGATTCCCGGTGCGTTGTCGGCAAACCTTCCAAATCTGCAAGGTAAGGGCTGCCCGTCATTCGCCCACAACTAGCAACAGTCTGCAGGTATAAGGCCCAAGCTACCGCAGCTTCGCACATTCCCCGCTAGCTTCCTTCACGCCGGATCCCTCCTGGTCGTTGTCTTTTCCAGAGGTGAGAAAACCTTTGTAAGCGGCGCCGCCGATACGCCGATGCCGCTTACGGCTCTTCCCAGTCGAGGGCATACACATCGGAAGTTCCAGCATCGCGAAACAGCAAGAGTGAGTCGTCGGGAGTGAGAGACAGCGAGGAATCGGTAAAGTGGCCAGTACCCACAAAATTCTTCAAGTCACCCACTGGTTCCGCCTTGCCGTCGCTAAGGCGAATCTTGAGCACGCCACTCGCACCGCGGCCATACAGGACATAAACATACTGCCCGTCCTTCGAAAAATTTGGCCAGGCGACCACGCCCTTCTCTATCTCAGTCCATTTCTGCGTCTGGAAATCGAAGCGGAAGAGTATTGTTTCATCTTCTGACAAGCCCAGCATGTAGCGACCGTTCGGTGACCAGCGAGGCGCATACATGCCTTGTGATCCCGGCAGAGCTGACACTTTGTGAGTCGCCAAATCAAGAATAGAGATGTTCGACGCAGCATTTACGGAACTGCCGCCGAAGGCGATCTGACTCCCATCCGGCGACCACACCGGGTCCCATTCCGAGTTTGCGTCGTCGGGCATCAGTGCCCTTGCGCTCCCGCCTTCGGGAGAAACCTCAAAGATCTTGGCGGGCTTGCCTGCGAACATTTCGAAAAATACGATCTCCTTGCCATCCGGCGACCAGCGCGGGTTTACGGCATACCCGGGTGGAACGGTGAGTTGCAATCGTTCGCTCCCGTCAAACCGGCTGCGCCACAGAACGCCTTCGGGATACGAGACATACGCGATCCACTGGCCATCATTCGAGAAGTCAACGTATTCCGCTGACATGCCTCCGAGAAAGGGTGAGAACTGGCCAGACTTCGCATCATATCGCACCAACTGACCACGAAATGTTCGCCCCACCACGAACAACTTCTTTCCATCCTTGCTGGGCAACGGAGTTTCCAGCGACATTGGACTGAAAGTCAATTGGATCGGTTTTGGTTCAGAGCCGAAGAGACTTCCCCTTCGCGGCAATGCCCAGACTTGGCCGTGTGACACGAAGACATAGTACTTCCCATCTGCCGTCCACTTCCCACAGCACTGTCGGTCGGTCGGCTTCCAGCCGGGAAGCAAGAGATGCAAGCCCGTTCCATCCACTGAGATTTCCCAAAGCTCGCTCGCACCGCGAGCAGTGTCCCAAGTTTCGAATCGCAAATGGGACCCGTCCGGCGACCAGTCGGGATTCGCGACAGTCGAGGGCGCCTTCATGGTGATCAGCTTGTGGGGTTCGCTCCCGTCGGCGCTCGCCAGATACAAGTCGCCCATATTGCCATAGACCAGCCTTTTGCCGTCGGGCGACCATGAGGCCGAGTTTCCTTCTGTCTCGCCCAATCTGCGGGGTGAGCCGCCCAGAACGGGCATGCTCCAGAGTGGACCCGACGGCGGATCACCCTTCTCATCCACCAACAGAAGCTCCGAGCCATCCGCCGACAAGCCCGTAGCGGCCATCATCGCCGAGGGCGTCGGAATGCGTGCCGGCTCACCGCCAGACACCGACATCGCACCGACAGCGTGTGACAGGTCTGTGCCTAGCCTGAGGTAGAGCCTCGAACCGTCAGTTGCGATCACCTGTTTCCGCTGGCCATCATGGGTAAGCTGGATGTATTCGGAAATCTTAGGCACGGCTTCACCGCGCATCCCAAAATACGCGAGCACTGCAACACCGAGGGCTGCTGCCACTAACGCCGCCGCGATTGCAGTTCGCCGGCGAGCCGATTTCTTCCGCTCCGGCAGATTGGCGGCATGGGAGGAGATTGCCGAGTCCGACATCGCTTCCAGCGCGAACGCCAAATCATGTGCTGAATGGAAGCGCTGCTCTGGATTCTTCTCCAGGCAGCGCTGCACCACCCTCTGAAGACCGGGAGACGTATTCGCCGCAAGCTGCGCGATGGATGGCGGATCCTCGTTCAATATTGCGGTCATGGTTTCCGCCGCGGTCGGCCTGCGAAACGTCTGCTTGCCCGCCAGCATCTCGTAAAAAACCGTGCCGAAGGAAAAAATGTCAGAGCGATGATCGGCCGCTTGTCCCCGCACCTGCTCGGGAGACATGTAGCCCACTGTCCCCATCACCACGCCCGGTTCGGTTCCCTGCAGCGTAACCGTCTCTTCCTCGGTGGATGCGGTTTGTGGCAGTGCAAGTTTGGCCAGACCAAAGTCGAGAATCTTGACCCGTCCATCTCTGGTCAGGAACAGATTCTCCGGTTTCAGGTCGCGATGGACGATGCCTTTCTCATGCGCCGTCGCCAGACCGCGCGCGATCTGCACTCCGTAATCGATCGCGTTGCGCAACGGGATCGCTCCGCGCCTGAGCCGCTCGCGCAGCGTCTCGCCCTCAAGCAGCTCGGTAACCATATACGACACACCCTCGTGCGTCGCCATCTGGTAAACCGCAAGAATGTTGGGATGATTCAGCGCCGCAGCCGCTCGCGCTTCCTGCTCGAAGCGGCGCAATCGTTCGGGATCAGAGCTGACGGACTCGGGCAACACTTTGATCGCGACCTCACGATTCAGCCGGGTGTCGTGCGCGCGGTAGACTTCGCCCATTCCGCCTGCACCCAGGGGGGAGCGGATTTCGCACTGCCCGAGAATCGTTCCGGCAGCAAGGGTCATGAGACTGTCGAGAAAATTATATCTTTAGGGAGAGGATTATTGTCGGTGGTTGCTGCCTTGTCAACGCGCAAGTAATTTGCAGTCGCTAGACGGCAGTGGGGGGCAGATCAAGTGCCTTTATCGTCATCGTCGTTCGGAGAAGAAACAGTCGCCCAGGTATTTTGAAGCGTGGAAATACTTGGAAGGAAACGGCGTTGTTCCGGCCGCGCTATCGGGAGGCGCGTTGACACAAACTCCCGCTAACCCAACGGTTAATCGCAGCCCGCACAAAGGTTAATTTAAGAGGTCACGGACAACTGACCAGCGCTCTCGGATCAGACGCCGGCCAGTGCGTCGACGCTGAAGAAGCTTGGAATCTCATCATCGGCGCCTCCGGCTGCTAGAAATCCGAAGGTTAAGAGGTTCGATCAGTCGTCGTATCTCGGGCCACCTGTGCTTTCCTGAAGGTATCTGAGCAATTTGAGAGCGTAGGGATGTGCAACTGTCATCCGCTTGAGATTCGCCTTGCTAAACTTGAGAAACTGCTCCAGATGCACTGAATAGGTCTGCATCACGCCCCGCAGCAATGAGACAGTTCTCTGCTTTATTGTGCTCCGGAAGTGGCAGGCAACGTCGGACCCGTCGTCCATTAAGACTGGCTAAGTGCTTCTGTAGCAACTGAGTGGTGGCGGAGGGAGAGGGATTCGAACCCCCGGTACCCTTTCAGGTACAGCGGTTTTCAAGACCGCCTGTTTCAACCACTCACACATCCCTCCGGAACCAGTAAGCGGAGTACAGACACCAGTTTACACTCGACCCCTGGGGAAACCAGCTACTTACTGGGGACCATGGGGAACCCACCAGATTCGACTGAAGGTGACTTGCCCCCGATCCTCCCCCGCGCGACGTCATTCTTGGGCGCTTCGTCAGAGAATTGGCTTCGGTGAGTGCCAATCGCCACCGACTACCGTTTCCGCAAGTACGTTCCGACTAAGGTGGCGCAGGCCTCCACAAAGGCCCGTTCCGATTCAGTGAATGCACCGCTAAAATAGCTTTCGATATCGAGTTCGGCGGCGAGTTTGTTCTTCACGAAGATGGGGACAACGATTTCACACTTCACCAGGGGCGATCCCGCAAGATAACTCGGGTCTTTGGCGACATCATGCACAACCACGGTCTGCCCGCTTCTGGCGGCGGCGCCACAGAGTCCCGTGCTGAGGGGAATGCGAGCGTGGGGGGTAAAGCTGCCGACGAACGGTCCAACCAGCAGAACACCAGGGTCCGCCGGGTCGACGAGATAGAAACCTACCCAGTTGTAGCGCGTCATCTTTTCGTGCAGACGCTGGGCGATACGCTCCATGATGGACTGAGCCGAAGGAGCGGTCAGAGCAAAGTCTTGAAATTCGCGGAGAAGTTCTTCATGCACAAGCATCGTGTTTCAGCCCCTTGTTGAGCTTCAAACGGCCTTGGTGGCACTCCACGTTCGACTCGGTTCCTACCCGACTTTAGGCGGACAATTTCGGACGGCATTGCATGCACCCTGTAGCGAAAAGACTGCCTCCTGATCGGCGGTCGTCCGGCCATGCTTGATTGGCCATTGAATCGCGTGCAACGGATCAAGCAAGACTTCGCGGCCCGGCTTCGGAGATGGATTCAACAGAGTTATTTGTCTCGCCTTTTGCAGCGAAAAAAGGCAATGCGACGGCTAGTTCACGGCAACCTTACCAACCAGGCTCTGAAATTCGAGATCATCGTGCAGGCAGGCAAGGTCGGGATCGCGCAAGGCCCACACCAGATTACTGTACCCGGCGTCTCGAGCCCGTCGGAGCAGCGCTAAGGCGTCCGACTTTTGTCCCATGATGCCGTACGTGCAGGCGGCGTTGTAGAGGATGTTGGAGTCCTTGGGCCGCATCGTCACCGCCATCTCCAACTCGCGCACGGCCAGTTCATTGGCCTTACGGCTGGCATAGAGCGTGGCGAGGAAGATACGCGCACGCACGTCTTCCGGGACTAATTCGAGCTGTCGTTGCAGCACCTCGACCCACCGATCCTCGTGCACGCCGGCCTCTGCGGTTCGTCCCACGGTACGCAATGAGTTCAGATAAGGCGGGAAGATGTTGTAATCGTCTCCGTTGACGGCCACGGCACGGTCGGCGAGATCGGCAGCTTTATGACTCTGCCCGGAGGCGAATAGCGCCCGGCCGAGCACGTCGTAAACGCCTTCGCAGTCCGGCTTGCGTTGAATGGCTTCCTCGGCGTAGCGGCAAGCTTCCTCATACTTCCTTTCCGCGAAGGCAAGGCGGGCGCGAGCGACGAGCAATTCCGGCAGGTTGGGCTGCAAGGCTAACCCCCGCTCGCAGGCTGCCAGGCCCTTCTCAATCCAGCGCGGATGTTGCTCGCGCCATTCGTGGTACTGGCCACAGGCGTTGGCCAGGCCGGCATGCGCGAGTGCGAAATCGGAATCGAGCGCGATGGCCTGCTCGAACATCTGGATTGCGAACTCCAGGCTAAGCTGGCGGGCGTAGCTGCGGCCGCGGAGGTAGAAATCATAGGCCTGCAGATTTTCGGTGGGTTTGCTGGCGAGAATTCTCTCTTCCTTCGGCGAAAGCGTGATGCGCAGGGCCTGCGCGATGCTGCGGGCGATTTCATCCTGCACTTCGAAAACGTCCTTGAGTTCGCGATCGTAGCGCTCAGCCCAGAGCGACTGGCGTGTGGAGGTCTCCACCAGTTGGGCGGTAATCCGCAAGCGGTTGCCCGAGCGCCGAATGCTGCCTCCGAGCACGAAGGCTGCTTTCAATCCCTGGCCGACCTGAGGGGCGGTGACCGGCTTATCGCGGTAGGGCAGCATTTCGGCGCGGGGGAATACGCGCAAGCTTGTAATCTTAGAAAGCTCGGTGATGACGTCTTCCGTCATGCCGTCGCGGAAGTATTCGTCTTCCTTGGCGCCACTCAGGTTCTCAAAGTAGAGCACCGCGATGGAACGTTCAGAGACTACGGCTGCGCTGTGTCTGCTGCTTTTCTCGGCCGGGCGCCGTCCCGATTCCAGATCGCGCTTCAGCCGCAACAAATCAGTCTTGAGTTCAGTTGCTGTCTGGCTGCGAAGGATTCGGTTCTTTTCCAGAGTCTTGGTGATGATGCGCTGCAATTCGGCGGGAAGCGTCGCATTGATTTCCAGTGGCGCGACCGGTTCGCGATTCAGAATCGCGTCGCAGATGAGCGGCGCAGTCTCAGCCTGAAAAGCGAGCGTACCAGTGGCCATTTGATAGAGAACAGCCCCGAAGGAGAACAGGTCTGTACGTGGATCAAGTTCCTCGCCGCGTGCCTGCTCCGGCGACATGTAGGCCAAAGTTCCCACGGTGCTGCCGGGATGAGTGAGATGTTGCCCCAGGCCGGCTGCTGTTGCCGTCAACATCTCTTTCGAAACGTCGTTCGTCGCCACCTTGGCCAGCCCGAAATCGAGGATCTTCGCCTGGCCGCGCGTGGTGATGAACAGGTTTGAGGGCTTGATGTCGCGATGGATGATTCCTTTGCTGTGCGCCGCATCGAGCGCATCGGCGATTTGAATAGACCAATCGAGAAGATCATCCACGCGAATCGGTTTTTCAGCGAGCCGCCGGTCGAGCGTCTGGCCCTCCAGCAACTCCATGACGATGAACGGCTTGCCCTGGCTCTCGCCGATTTCATGCACGGTGCAGATGTTGGGATGGTTCAGGGCCGATGCTGACTGGGCTTCGCGCCGGAAGCGCTCGAGCGACTGCGCATTCCGTGCCAGCTCTTCGGGAAGAAATTTCAGGGCTACATGGCGATGCAGGCTGAGGTCTTCCGCCTCGTACACAACTCCCATACCGCCACTGCCCAATTTGCTGAGCACGCGGTAGTGAGAGATTGCTTGGTCAATCATGAAATGAACCCGCCCCGACAGAAGCCGTATGGTACAGCGCTGCACGACAGCAAGTCAAAACGCCCCAGTCCTTGAGGAGATCATTGCATCCCAAGCACATGCGAGCAGGGGCGAATGGACCGTCTGAACTACCAAGTCTTGTTGCTGGTTCCCTTTGCAGGGTTGTGAGGCGCCCGCTCACTTAAAACCGAATGCCCGGGAATGAAACTCCATCACTTCGGTGAAGTGAGCCATGAAATAGGCGAGGCTGTGGTCGCCGGGATAAACGTGATACTCGTGCTTTACGCCTTCCTTCTGCAGTTGCTCGTGAAGAGCGGCTGCGCCTTTTTCGAAGCCGTAGTTGTCATCCCGGCCACAGTTGAAATAGATGGCCAGCCGTCGCAGAGCGGACTGGTTTCTGCCCGCCAGAGCGAACGGACTGTTCTCTTTCCAGTGCGAAACTTCGATCGGACTTCCGAAAACCGACGCCAGCAGCTTTCCCAGAGGAGCGCCTGAGCGGGCCGCGGTATCAAGTTCCTGCGGAGATTCGGTGATCAAGGCAGCGCTTTGCGCGCTGACGGCCGAGAACATCTCAGGATGTGCGAAAGCGAGGCGCAGCGCACCGTAGCCTCCCATGGAGATACCGCTGATCGCCCGATTATTCGGGCCCTTGCTGGTACGGTACTTCGTCTCGATGAGAGGGATGAACTCTTGCAGGAAAAAATCGCTGTAGCGGGCCGAGCCATCGGCAGAATTGATGTAGAACGTGCGGCCACCTTCCGGGGCGACAATCAGGAATTCTCCCATCTTGTGCTGCCGGCGCAAATCGTCGAGCAGGGTCCATCCGCCGCTGTTAAAGAGAGTTCGCTCGTTGTCGCCGAGGCCATGCAGGAAATAAAGTACGGGATAGCTTTGGGCGGGCTGACTGGTTGCGCCGGCGTCATAGCTGGCGGGAAGATAGACGCAGTAGTGGACCGGAGCTTTCAGGATCCGGCTGTTCAGCGCGTTGCAGTCCATCCGGCTCTGAGCCTGAACCGGCAGCACAACAGTCAAGGCCGCAACCAACAGGAAGATTCGAAGACGCCGATCCATCGATTTCAAGTTTACTCGTAGCGTAAGGCTTGCACCGGATCGAGCCGGGCCGCGCGTCCCGCCGGGTAGAGACCCGCTGTAAGACTTACGAGGAAAGCAAACAGAATCGCTGCGCCCACCAGCCACAACGGCACGGACCAGAAATGTTCCGGCGGCAACGACTGATGCTTGAGATAGATGTTCGTCCCCAGGTTGATGACCTGGCCGATGGCCCAGCCCAGAGCGACTCCGACGATGCCACCGAGAATGCCCATGGCGCCCGCTTCGGCGAAGAAGAGTTTCTTCACGTCACTGTCACTGGCGCCGATGGCTTTCATAATGCCAATCTCGCGGCGGCGTTCGAGAATCGCCATCACCAGCGTGTTCACGATTCCGATGGAGGCGACAGCCAAGGCAAGGCTGCCGAAGATTCCCAGAAACAAATCCAGCACCGCGAAGAATTGCTGCAGACTTCGGGTGGCGTCGAGGATGGAGAGGGTATTGAAGCCCATCTTCTTGATGGCATCTTCAAGCGTTCGTATCTCCGCAGGATTCTTCACTCGCACGCTGACGGAGGAATAGATCGGCTGATCGGTGGCAGCCCGAGAGATTTCGCGAAGGTCTGTGGGCTGCATAACGTGAAGACTCTCGGCCAGTTCGAGCGGGAGAAAAACGCGCGCCCGGGTTGGTCCGCGCATGCTTTCGGGATCGAGATCGGCCACGCCGACAATCTTCAGCTTCAGCTCGCGCGAAACCACGGAGTACGCAGCGGCGCCCAGACTCTGGTCATCGGAGGCCGTGGTCTTGCCGTTCGCAGCCGTCGAAGGCGCGGCCTGCGCCGCTTCGCGCTGCGCATAACGCATGGTCAATTCCTTGCCCAGAAGTGGAGCGGCCAGTTCTGCGACGTTGGTTTCATCCAGGCCGGACTTCGGTGTCTTTCCCAGCAGTTCCTCGGCAAACGCCTTCTGAATGATTACTTCGGGCGCCGTATCGGACGAGAAGAAATGTCCCTGCACTCCTTCGAACGCGTCGTTCGACCGGGCGGAAGAAGGCAGCGCCGCAACCGTGGTCAAATGCGGCTTGTCATCGTAGCGCAGTTCGGTGATGAAGCGAATATCGGGATAGGCCTCTTGCACGTTGGGCAAGCGCTCGATCTCCAGCCGCGTAGGCTCATCGAGGATGCGACTTTCGCCTGGAGCCGGGGCGTTGCGGTCCTCCTCGCGGCCGAAGTTGCGCAGGTCGCGGCGCGAGGTCACCACTACAGTATCGAACAATCCCGACTTCATCAGCCGGCGCGACGCGAGCTGTTGCAGCCCGATTCCCAGAGAGAGCATCGCGACCAGCGACGCCACTCCCACCGAGATACCGATGGTAGTCAGCGAATTTCGCAGAAGAGATTCGCGCAAATTGCGCACCGCAAGCTCGGTCAGATCGGGAAGCTTCATGCCCGCACTCCGTCTGTTCTGGCGTCATCCGGTGCAGTCTTGGCAACAACGGCCGAGTTCGATTCATCACCAATCAGCTTGCCATCTGCCAGGAAGATGAGGCGCTGCGCATAGCGCTCGGCCAACGCGCGCTCGTGGGTCACCATAACCACCGTCATTCCCAACTGCTGGTTGAACTCGCGAACCATGTTCATGATTTCGGTTCCGGTATGGCTGTCGAGATTGCCCGTGGGTTCGTCAGCGAGCAGCAGTTGAGGTTGGTTGATGAGCGCGCGAGCCAGCGCAGCCCGTTGTTGTTCCCCGCCAGAGAGTTCACTCGGACGATGGTTCATACGCGCTTGCAACCCAACTCGCGCGAGGCCTTCGCGGGCGAGGCTGTCGCGTTTCCCGCGATCAACCTCGGCGAAGCGCATGGGTAATTCCACATTTTCCGCGAGCGTCATGCTGGCAATCAGATTGAACGATTGGAAGACCATTCCCACGGTATGCAGTCGATATCTGGCCAGTTCCTGGCGTGAGAGTTGCGCGAGATCGCGCTCCTGAACGAACACGCTGCCCGAGCTAGGGCGGTCGAGGCCGGCGATCAGATTCAAGACGGAGGACTTGCCGGAACCGGAACTACCGAGGAGGGCAACGAATTCGCCAGCACGCACTTTAAGGGTTACGCCATCCACGGCCCGGATGAGAGTTTCACCCATGCGGTAATGCCGGCAGAGCTGTTCCGTATGAATCGCGGGAGCATTGACCGTCGGAGCGCTGTTCCTGGGGGAGCTGTCCGTGCTAACCATGACGTTAGCGGACCTCTCCTCTGAGCACACGTAATGCGTCGGCGGCCTTTCCATCGCCGTTGCGCGCTTGACCGGAGCTGCCGTTTCTGTCGCCTTCGATCATGTCTCCCTCGCCCGGCGCAAGGAACAGATTATGCTCCAAGCCTTGCTGCCTGGTGTAGAGATCGTAGTAGCGGCCATGCGCGGCATAGAGTTGTTCGTGGGTACCGCGCTCGATGATTTGTCCCTGTTCCATCACCAGAATCTGGTCGGCGCGACGGATGGTCGAAAGCCGGTGCGCGATCACAAATGTTGTCCGACCTTGCATGAGATAGGAAAGTCCGTGCTGGATCATCGCTTCCGATTCCGAATCGAGGCTGGAAGTTGCTTCGTCCAGAATCAAGATCCGTGGCTCCGCCAGAATGGCACGGGCGATTGAAATCCGCTGCCGCTGGCCACCTGACAGCTTCACGCCGCGTTCGCCGACCACGGTGTCGTACTTGTCGGCAAACGATTCGGCGAACTCATCCACGCGCGCAATCCGGCAGGCACGCAGGAATTCTTCTTCGCTCGCGCCGGGACGCGAAAACAGGACGTTCTCGCGAATCGTTCCATCAAACAGGAAGGATTCCTGCAACACGACTCCGAGGCGCGTGCGGTAGGAATCGAGGCGCACCGTGCTCAAGTCCGTTCCATCGACCAGAATTCTGCCTTTGGTGGGCACGTAAAAAGCTGAGATCAGGCCGATGGTGGTGGATTTTCCCGAGCCGGAAGAGCCCACCAATGCGGTTACCGTGCCGGGTTCGGCGCGAAAAGAAATATCCCGCAATACTTCGCGAATTCCATCGTAGCTGAAACTTACGTCGTCAAACTCCACGGTGCCGCCAATGTCGCCCAACTCGACCGTGCGCCGGGGATCTTGATCTTCCGGCCGCTCGCGCATAATCTCCTGCGTCCGCTCCAGTCCGGCTAATGCCTCGGTGAGCTGGGTTCCGATGGAAACGATTTGCATGATGGGGGCAATCAGAAAACCCAACAGCAGAATGTAGGAGACGTAGTCACCGACCGTCATGGACCCGGAAGCAATCTGGTGTGCGCCCACGTACATGGTGACCGCGCCCACTACTCCAAGAAGCACGCTAGCCGAAAGGCTCATGACCGACGTTGCCGTGAGGGTGCGCATCACGTTATCCAGGAGGCGCCGCACGCCGGTGGCAAAGATCGCTTCCTCGCGCTCTTCGGCGTGATATCCCTTGATCACGCGCACGCCGCCCAGCGACTCGGTGAGCCGGCCTGTTACTTCGGCATTAATCTTGCCGCGCTCTCGAAAGATCGGCCGAATCGTCGCGAAGGCTTTATTGAGCGCCACGGCAAAGCACACGAGCGAGCCAACGGCGATGAGCGTCATCTGCGCGCTGGTGCGGAGCAACAAGACCAGCGCAATGCCGGAGGTGACCAAGCCTCCGGCAAAATCCACGAGGCCCGTGCCCAGCAGATTGCGTACGCCCTCCACATCGCTCATGATGCGGGACACTAGGCTGCCGGTCTTATTGCCGTCGTAGAAAGCAACGGGCAGCCGGGAGATGTGAACCTGCACCTGTTGGCGCAACTCCGCGATCAACCGCTGCGCCGCCTTCGATAACGACTGCGTCAGCGAAAAGGATGTGATGCCCTGAACCAGGGTAGCCGCCAACACCACCAGGACCAGCGGCTGGAGTTTCTCCATGTGGTGCTTGTTGATGACGGTATCGATCAGGAACCTGCTGGAATACGGCAACACCAGTGCCGCAACGCGATTGATTATCATCAGCACAAAACCCAGCGCGAGCAGCCAGCGCCGCGGACGCATCAGCTTCCAGACTTCCGGCAGGACGGCCTTGAGTCTTTGGACCTTCGGGGGTTTCGGCGGCTGTTTTGGATCGGAACTCAATCTGTAATTGGACTCCGCTGGACCCGGATTGGCTTCATTATTACTGCATTGTGACATGGGGGGCTAGCCGTTGTATCCTCGGGGCGTGCCACGTCCGCCTTCGCCGGAGCGCTCTCCAACCCTGGGCTTGTTGCTCGGCCTGATCATCACGCTCGCCGCGGTTGTGGCCTACTCCGCTTACATCACCTGGCAAGTGGCAGGCTTGCGCAAACTTCAAACCGACCTGATCGACCGCAATCGCAAGGATTCCCTGCAGCTGCTGCGCATCCAGAATGACCTGAACCTGCTCGCGGTCGCCATGCGCGACATGATCGACAACGACGAGCCGTATCCGCTGACGGCCTGGTCGGCGCAGTTTCAGCGAATCCGCACTGACCTTGACGACGCGATGCACCTGGAAGCTGGGTTGGCGCCGATGAGCCGGACGCAGGAACAGAGCGCTTCTCTGAGCAGTTCGCTGACGCAGTTCTGGGACGCTGTCGACCGTGTGTTTGCTCTTGCCGGTTCGGGCAGAGAAAAGGATGCGAGAGGGCAGATCCAGCTCTCGCTGCAGGCGCGGCAGGCGGCCCTGAGCACGGCCGTAGCCCGGCTGTTGGTGCAGAACAGCGAGAACGAGGAACAGGCAGCGCGGCGCATTGTCCAGATTTATGACCGGGTGCAGCGCCAGGTGTATGTGTTCCTGGCCGCGACGCTGGCCGCGATTCTGCTGACTGGACTCTCCCTAATCCGGTGGAACCGACGGCTGTTTGCACGCATGGCCGAGCTTTCCGAGCGGCGTAGTGAACTGGCGCAGAAATTAATCGCAACGCAGGAGTCAACGTTACGTTACATTTCGCGCGAGCTGCACGACGAGTTTGGCCAGATCTTAACCGCGATGGGTTCCATGCTTGGCCGTGCCGGAGCGCATGCCCCGGAGGGTTCTTCGTTGCGCAGCGACTTGCAGGAAGTCCGCCAGATCGCCCAGGACACACTGGACCGGGTCCGCAGTCTGTCGCAGGCGCTGCATCCCGTAATGCTGGACGAGGCGGGGCTGGAGGCTACACTCGATTGGTACGTTCCGGTCGTGGAAAGACAGATGGGAATTGCCATATCCTATGAAAAGCAGGGCATACCGTTTGATGTGGATGGCAGCGCAGCCGTGCAAATCTATCGCGTGCTGCAGGAAGCATTGAACAATGCGGCACGGCACTCTGGCGCGAAACAGGTCTGGGTGCGATTGCGTTTTTTGCCTGGCACGCTCGAGTTGGAGGTGGAAGACCACGGTGCAGGCTTCAGCGGGCGCCCTGCGAGGCAGGGCATTGGACTGGTCGCGATGCGCGAGCGCTCGGAATTGATGGGCGGGCGGATTGTGTTTTCCACTCCCCCGGCTGGCGGCACGTTGTTGCACTTGACTGTGCCCCGTGAGCAAGTTGAGCGCCGGGAGAAAGATTAATTATGACAAAGAAGATCACGGTGTTGCTGGTGGATGACCATAGCCTGGTGCGGCGGGGTTTCCGGCGCATGCTGGAAGATGAACTAGACATGGTCGTGGTTGGCGAAGCGGGGGACGGGGAAGAGGCCGTCAAGCTCGCGCGAGAGTCGAAGCCTCAAGTTGTGGTGATGGACTGCGCGTTGCCCAAGATGAATGGACTGGATGCGACGCGGCTGATTCTTGAAGACTTGCCCGACACCGCGGTCCTCATGCTCAGCATGCATTCTGAGAGCACCTGGGTGCGGCAGGCGATCGATGCCGGCGCCAAGGGATACATTCTGAAGAACGCGATGAACCTGGAACTGGGGCCGGCGGTGCGTCGCTTGGCCGGGGGGGAAACGATTTTCGATCCGCAAGTGGAGCAGCACACGGTGCTCAAAGGCGAGCGTAGTAATGGTCTCACCCCGCGCGAACTTGAAGTCCTGCAGATGATTGTGGATGGCAAGTCGAACAAGGAAATTGCCACCGCGCTTGATCTCAGTGCCAACACGGTTGCGGTTCATCGCGCCAACATCATGAACGCACTCGGCATTCACAAGACTGCGGAGCTTGTGGTTTACGCGATTCGCTCCGGACTGGTGAATGTTCCGTGAATCGCAGATCCTTTCTGCGGGGCATGGCGGGTCTGGCGTCAGCGTCACAGTTGCCTCTGCTGCAGGCTCTGGGCACGACAGCCGGAACGACGGCTTCGCCCGGTCTTCGATTGGTCGATGTAACCTCCAGTGCCGGTATTCATTTCCAGCACAACAGCGGTGCGTTTGGCGGGAAGTTCTTGCCCGAAACTCTGGGTTCTGGGTGCGCTTTCTTTGACTACGACCGCGACGGCTGGCAGGACATTCTTTTGATCAATGGAATGGATTGGCCCGGCCACAAACAACGACACTCCACGCTGCGGCTTTATCACAATAACCGGAACAGCACTTTCACCGACGTCACTTCCCGCGCCGGACTGGACGTTGAGATGTATGGCATGGGAGTGGCTATCGGCGATTATGACAATGACGGATTCCCCGACATTCTGGTCACCTGCGTAGGACAAAATCGGCTATTCCACAATGCCGGTAAAGGAACGTTCGTGGATGTTACCGATACCAGCGGCTTGGGGAAGCGTTTGGGGTTCAGTACGTCCGCGCTCTGGTTCGATTACGACCGCGACGGCCTGCTTGATCTTTTTGTGTGCAACTACGTGAAGTGGTCGCCCGAGCGCGACGTGTTCTGCAGCCTCGATGGCAAGCACAAATCCTATTGCACGCCGGAAGCGTATCGCGGCGAGACTTGTTGGCTGTTTCACAATCGCGGCAACGGCACTTTCGAGGACGTCACCGCCTCCAGCGGCATTTTTGACAGCAGCTCAAAATCCCTTGGCGTCGCGGTGCTGGACGATGACCAGGACGGTTGGCCCGATCTGCTGGTTGCGAATGACACTCAGCCCAACAAGTTGTATCGCAACCAGCGCAATGGCAGTTTCAAAGACACAGCAGTCGAGGCTGGGCTCGCCTTCAGTAGCGAGGGCAAGGCGCGAGCGGGCATGGGTGTAGACGTCGGTGATTTCACGAACTCAGGCCGCTCCGGTGTAGCCATTACGAACTTCGATAACGAAATGACAGGGCTGTACGAATTCAGCGGTAAAACGTACGAAGACATTGCCGCACAGGCGGGCGTTGGTTTGGCCTCCAAGAATAGTCTGGGTTTTGGATGTGCGTTTCTGGATGCCAATCTCGACGGCTGGCTGGATCTTGCCGTGGCCAACGGCCACATCGACGAGACAGTGCGCAATATTCACGGCAACGTGGGATACGCGCAGCCGCCACTTTTGTTTCTCAACAATGGCAAGGGAAGCTTTCGCGATGTCGCTGCGGAAGTCGGGGACGGATTCGATCAGCCCAAAGTCGGGCGCGGACTGGCATACGCGGACTTTGATCGTGATGGCGACCTCGACCTGCTGTTGACCACCAACAACGGCGCTGCCTACCTCTACCGGAACGACCAGCTTGCCGGAAATCGCAGCATTCGTTTTCGGCTGGTCGGCACCAAGTCGAACCGCGACGGAATCGGAGCAATCGTCCGGATTGTATCCAGCGGCTTGAGTCAGTCGCGCATGGTGAAGAGCGGTTCCAGCTATCTTTCGCAATCTGAACTTCCGGTTACATTTGGTCTGGAGAAGCGCGACCGGGTCGAGCATGCGGTTATCACCTGGCCCAGTGGCAGAACCGAAGAGTTCAAGAACCTGGCGGCGGGACGATGTTACGAATGCACCGAAGGTAAGGGCATCTCGCCGCTGGATGGATATTAACTTGGAGCACGGCGAAATCCTTTCACGGCCGTGTAATTGTTCCGGCGGTGGTCAGATCAATATCGACCGATTCGCTCACTCGCAAAAACAGCGTGCTCGGATTCTTCATGCCCCAATTCGCATAAGGCACTGCGAAGTGAAGTGTCGCGGTCCAGTGATCCGAGGCCACCTCCACTTCCGCGGGGACCGTTAGTTCGTGGTCCGATCCGTGGATGGCGAAGATTCCGTGGACCCGCACTGAGGACTTTCCCTGCAGTGACACGGTTCCGTCGACGCGATCGGGACGGAATGCGATTTCCGGATAGCGGTCGCTTTCCAGCACTTCCCGATGCATTTTTCGATCTCGCATTCCGCTGCCGCTTTCGCCGCTCCTGGCGTCCACGACGATTTCCCCCGTCAGCTTGCCCGAGGCGGGGTCCAAGCGCAGAGAACCCTGCTTCAAGCGGAAGGTTCCCCGAACCGTGTGGAGTACATCGCCCAGCGTGAAATTGACGGTAGTGTGCTGAGGATCCAACTGAAACACGACTCCTTGCGCGGCGGCCACGATGCTGGCAACTGCGAAAAAGGCAATCACAGCCAGCGGCGGCACTCGACTTCCGCGAAATGCCTTAGCATCTTCTTTCATTGGGTTATGCGGTTAATAGTCCCCAGCCCAAGGTGAGCCCGTCGAGAGCGAGGTGAAAAGGCGAAAGAGTTCCCACGTGCAGGGCCAGCAATCTGTGAAAAACTTCCGGACGTTTCTGGAAAACCTGGAGGGTACGTTGCTGAAACCTAGGACGGCCATCGAGCGTGAGCATCAATCGCGCCATCAACAAAGGACGCAGTGCCAGTCGGCGGTGCGCGGCCTGGTAGCGGGCGAGACGGCCAGACTTGAGACAGTTCGCCAGCACCACGGCCTGACTGAAAGAAAGGCCCAAGCCTTCGCCCGTGATTGCATCGACGGTGCCGGAAGCGTCGCCGATCAAGGCAACATTTCCTCGCCAGACGCGTTTCAGTTTGCGATTGGCAGAGATCGCGCCTCTTTCGGTAGAGGCCGCCTCAGCCCCGCGAAGCCGGGCGTTCAGCTCAGGAAACTCGGGCAACGATGGTTCGAGGCGAAGCTCGGGGTCGCGGGAGGCCACAGCCACACAGACTTCCTCGTGGCTCACGGGTGTGGCATAGGCCTGACTCTGCTCTCCCCAATATATTTCCATGCGGTCAGTCCAGGGCGGTACGCGATAATGCCGGCGAAAGGCATATCGGACGCCGGTTCGCGAGTGAGCATCAAGGTTCGCCCAGCGGCGCACGCGCGAGTTGGGACCATCGGCTCCTATAATCCACCTGGTGCGGATCGTGCGTTCTCCGAGCTGGACTTCCGTGTCGGAAATCCCCGTGACTACGCTCTGCCAAAGCAGATCGACTCCGAGCGCGGCAGCACGTTCGGTCATGACGCGATGCAATGTGGTACGGCGAACTGAGAGGCCACGTCCGCCGGAAGGGAGATCCGCTTCTGCCGACAACCCGGAACTGAGAAAACGTACACCATGAAGGGGACAGGAGTCCGCGGCGGGCACCGCAACTCCCAGCCGTTCCAGCGCCGCAATCGCGTCCGGCATCAGCGCTTCACCGCAGGCCTTGTCAATTGGCGGCCGGGCTCCGTCAGCCACCACGACGCGGAATCCTTGCTGCCGGGCGGCAATGGCCGCCGCCAGCCCGGCTGGGCCCCCGCCGATCACAAAAACATCGGTCGAATTCAGCAACTCCCTGACCTCACCATTCCAGAAGCACAAGCTCAGAACAAAATCCGGGTCCCATGGCGGCCAGCAGACCCAGCGTGCCCGGCTCAGGGCGCCGGTTCTTCATTACGTCTTCGAGCACAACCAGTACTGAAGCGGAAGAGAGATTTCCCACCTTGCGCAGGCAATCCCAGGAAGCGTCAAGCTGGCCGTTGTGCAATCCCAGGGCCGCGGCCGAAGCTTCGAGCACTTTCGGTCCTCCGGTATGCAGAACCCAGCTGTTGAGGTCGCTTCGTTGGTGCCCGTTGTCCGCCAGAAAAGCGTCCACATCCCGTCCCAGGTTTTGTCGAATCAGATTCGGGACCTCGGTCGATAGCAGGATGCGGAAGCCTTTCTCGGAAATGTTCCAGCCCATCATTTCTTCTGTGCTGGGATAGAAGACCGATCGGGTGGCGAGAATCTTAGGCCCGGAAATTGCCGGCTCCGAGGGTTTGAATTCTGAACCGGTCACAATGACGGCCGCAGCGCCATCGGCGAATAGTCCGGAAGAGATCAGGTTCGCGACCGATAAATCTTCACGCTGCAGCGTGAGTGAGCATAACTCGACCGATACCAGGGCCGCGGCCTGCGAAGGGTAAGCGCGTACGTAGTCTCCGGCGCGTGCAATCCCGGCGGCGCCGGCTACGCATCCCAGGCCAAAGATCGGAGTGCGGCGAATATTGGCGGGAAGTTTCATGCGGTTGATTAGGAGAGCATCGATGGACGGACTTGCAACTCCAGTGACGGTCGTGAACAGCAAAGCTCCCAAATCCTGCGGCTTCAGCCCAGAATTGTGCAGCGCCAGACAAAGGGCTTGCTCGCCCAGTTCCGCCGCGACTTTGATCCAGATGTCATTGGCCTGGCCCCAGGTCTTGATGTCCACATACTGCTCGGCGGGGATCGCGAGATAACGGCCGTCCACGGTCACGTTGCGATGCAACCGCGCCAGCAGCAGGGGATTCTTGAGTTGGGCTCCCCAATAATCCTGGAGGCGCTCGAGAAGAAACTTCTGAGAGTAGTAGTGCTTCGGGAAGGCGCTTGCCGCGCTTGCGATCCTCATGGATTCTGACTCCTAAAGTCAGCCCCGTCACCGAATCAATCCTCAAAGCCAACGAGTTCGGGAGGTCTTCTCCCGGTTCGATGTTTGGGCTCCCGTAATAGTACACAAGGGGGTGGCGCCGGTTCAGCTATTGTCGCAGAGTTGGGAAGTTTTATTTGTCATTGGCTTGTAAAGAGAAAGCCGCTCGCTGGTGACGGTTCCGCTCTCTCGGTCTTCGTAGCGGCAGATATGGCTCTGCAGACAGACTGAGTCCATTTATTGCAACACCGCGATCGAACTGGGTGTATTCCCGACGCCATAGGTGAAGAGAGGCTCAAGGTTGCCGCTGCTGAGTTCAAACGATTGAATTCCCGCGGCGGAAGAGCCCTGGTTCCCTACAAACAAATATTTCCCGCCTGGGTCCGCCGCCAGAAAACTCGGACTGGTTTCGGTTTCGAAAGCAAACGTGGAAGTGGAAGTGGTAAGCGCCACCGGCAATCCGGTACTGGAAATCGAATAGACCGCAACGTTGTTGGAGACCTGATTCGCCACGTAAAGGTAGCTTCCCGTGGAATCCAGAATCAGCGAAATCGGATCACTATAGGTGTCGTCCAGCGGAGAGCCGGAAACCTCCGTCAAGCCTCCGGACGCACCAATGGCGAAGATGGAGATGGTATTTGATGTTGTGTTCGCCGCGTAAAGATAAGAGCCGTTCGGATCGATTGCAAGTCCGTTGGGGTTGATGCCAAAGGAACTGGTCAAGCTAGCGAGCTGGGGTGTTCCCGCAGTCACACTGAAGGCTAAGATCGACCCAGAGGATGCGCCCGCCGAAAGTGGGACTGAGGAACTCACGTATAGGTAGTTCCCCGATGGCGTCAACAGCATGTTCAGCGGCGTCAGGCCGATTCGAAATGGAGACCCGGCAAGCTGGGTAAGCGCGCCGCTGTCACTATTGATCGAGAAAACCGAGATGTTGGCGGTTGCCGTGTTCATCACGTACAGGTAATTGCCGGCAGGATCCATCACCAGCAGTTCGGGCTGGGAGGCATCGGGCAGAACGGAAGTTCGGGGGGGAACCTCGGTCAAAGTGCCGTTGCTGGCGATGGTGAACAGGGAAATATCGTTTTCGTTTTGGCCGGGATTCGCGACGTACAAGTATTTTCCGGAAGGATGCAGGACCACGGAACGAGCGCCGTCGCCCACGCTGTACGGACTTCCCGTGGTTTCCGTCAGCTCGCCGGAGTTGGGGTCTTCCCGGTAGGCGATTACTTGATTGGCGGCCGGGATGGTCGCGTAGACATAGTGGCTCGTAGCATTACCGCACCCGATACAACCTGAAATGCCTGCGAAAACCAATACCAGGACTAATGCTTTCTGAAGCATCCGTGACTCCTGAGAGAATTTGAAGGCGATGAACAATAATACTGGGCTGCCGGAAACCCGGCATGGAAACGAAACACCCTCTATCATACGGGGACTGCCAAGAAAAAGGGGACGTACCCCTCACGCATCACCCCACATTGCGATAGCCGGAGGAGTTCTAACTCCCTGCGGAAGCTGGTCGTTCCCGGCTGGTACGCTCAGTCTTGCGATGCGATGCTCCTCAAACCAGGTTGCACGCGGGCTGTTCGGAGGCGCCCAAATCAACTTTCCTTGGATCCTACAACCTTGCCGGCCCAAGAACCGGCCTGCTCAGTGCGCCGGGCTCGGTCTGGGAGCAACCGAGGAGCCAGCCAAAGATTTTTCTTCCCCGCCGCGCAAGGCCATCCGCAAGCGGTCAAGATACACATAGACGACGGGCGTGGTGAATAGCGTAAGTGCCTGGCTGACAATCAGTCCGCCAACAATCGTAATGCCCAGAGGACGGTGCAGTTCGGAGCCAGTGCCCCGGCCCAACGCCAGCGGCAGACCTCCCAGCAGTGCAGCCATGGTCGTCATCATGATGGGCCGGAAGCGCAGCAGGCAGGCCTCGTAGATGGCCTCGACCGGCTTTTTTCCCTGCGTGCGCTCCACTTCGAGCGCCACGTCGATCATCATAATGGCATTCTTCTTCACCAGCCCGATGAGCAGAATGATGCCGATCATCCCAATCACGTTCAGCTCGTTGTGCGTCAGCAGCAAGGCCAACAGTGCTCCCACGCCGGCCGATGGAATCGTGGAGAGGATTGTGATGGGATGAATGTAGCTCTCATACAACATACCCAATACGATATAAACCGTAACCAACGCGGTAAAAATCAGAATCTTCTGGCTGGAAAGCGAGTCCTTATACGCAGCCGCCGTGCCCTGGAAACTTGCCTGAATCGTCTCCGGAAAGCCAATCGAACGTTGGACTTGTTCGATGGCTTGTGTCGCCTGTCCCAGAGAAACCTCGGGCGCCAGGTTAAATGAAATCGTAACCGACGGAAACTGGCTCTGGTGATTCACCGCCAAAGCCATGTTAGAGGGCACAAAGTGCGTGAAGGCCGCCAGCGGTATCGGCGCCCCGCTGCTGGAGCGCAAATAAATGTTCTGCAGACCCTCGGTGGTCTGTTGGAACTCCGGCGCCACTTCCATGACCACGTGGTATTGGTTGAGCGGACGGTACATGGTCGAGACCTGGCGCTGTCCGAAGGCATCATAGAGCGCGTTATCGATATCTTGCGCCGCCACGCCCAACCGGCTGGCGGTGTCCCGATCGATCACCAACTGCGCTTGCAATCCTTTATCCTGCTGGTCAGTATTTACGTCGCGCAACTCCTGCAGGTTGCGCATTTTCTGCAACAACAACGGGCCCCAGTTGTTGAGTTCATTCAAGTCCTCGCCTTGTATCGTGTACTGGTACTGCGCCTGCCCGTAGCGTCCGCCAATCGTCAGATCCTGCTGCCCTTGCAGGAACAGAGTGGCTCCCGGAACCACCGCCAGTTTTCCCCGCAATCGATTGATCACATCGTCGGCGCTAAGGTAGCAAGGGTTCCAGAAGTGGGGGGTCTTGCATTGGCCGCGCTTCTCCAGCGGCTTCAGCATGACGAAGAACCGGCCCTGATTCGTCGCCGAGCCCCCACCCGCGAACCCAACCGCTGTATCGACTGCCGGGTCCTTCAGCACGATTTTCACGAACTGTTCCATCTTGCCGCTCATGGCCTGGAACGAGATGTCTTGTGCCGCCTGAACCGAGCCATTGAGCCGTCCCGTATCCTGCTGCGGGAAGAAGCCCTTGGGCACGACTTTGTACAGGTAAATGCTCAAACACGCCACCGCAATGGTCACGATCAGCGTCGCTAGCTGACGCCTCAGAACCCACTTCAGGGCATGGTCGTAGGTTGCCAGCAAGTTGTCGAAGAGCCATTCACTGCCACGATAGAAAACATTGTGCCGCTGGTTCGGTGGTGCTGGGCGCAGGAATTTGGCGCACATGGTCGGCGTCGTCGTCAACGACACCAGGAGCGAAACTCCGATCGCCATACTGAGCGTGACCGCGAACTCGCGAAACAGCCGCCCCACGATCCCACCCATCATCAGCAGCGGGATGAACACCGCCACCAGTGACAGGCTCATGGAGAGCACGGTGAAGCCAATTTCTGCCGCTCCCTTGAACGCCGCCTGCACCGCGTCCATCCCCTGCTCCACGTAACGCGTTATGTTCTCCAGCACCACGATGGCGTCATCCACCACGAATCCAGTGGAGATCGCTAGCGCCATGAGCGATAGATTGTCCAGGCTGTAATCCAGCAGATACATCCCGCCGAACGTGCCCACCAGCGAAAGCGGGACGGCAATGCTGGGAATCACCGTCGCCCGCACCGTCCGCAGGAAAACGAACACCACTAGAATCACCAGCACGATCGAAATCAGCAGCGTAAATTCAATGTCTTTCACCGAGGCACGGACCGTGAGCGTGCGGTCCGACACCACTTGCAGCTTGATAGCCGGCGAAATCGAGGACTGGAGATAAGGCATCAGAACGCGCACGCGGTCGACGGTCTCGATGACGTTGGCGCCGGGCTGCCGGAAAATTACAATAAGAACCCCGGGTTTGCCATTGGCCAGGCCGAGGTTGTGCACGTCCGCCACCGAGTCCTGCACGTCCGCCACGTCTCCCAGTCGTACCGGGCCGCCGTTATGATAGGCGACTATCAACGGCCGGTATTCATCCGCAGTAAAGAGTTGATCATTGTCGGCGAACTCTTGGGAGATCGTTCCGTTCGACACTTGTCCCTTGGCTTGATTGGCGTTGGCCAGGTTGAGCGCATTGCGCACCGTGTCCAGCCCCGCTCCGAGCTTGTTGAGCAGCAGCGGATTGACCTCAGCCCTCACGGCCGGCGGCGACGAACCCCACGTGAACACCTGGCCCACTCCAGCCACTTGCGAGAGCTTCTGTGCCAGGATCGAATCTGATGTGTCATACAAACGCGCCACCGGAACCGTGTCCGAGGTGAGCGCCAGAATCAGGATCGGGGCATCCGCCGGGTTGGCTTTGCGATAGGTTGGATTGCTCGGTAGATTGGCAGGGAGCTGGCTGCGCGCGGCGTTGATTGCCGCCTGCACGTCGCGAGCGGCGGCATCGATGTTCCGGTTGAGATCAAATTGGAGGACGATGCCGGTCGAGCCCAGTTGGCTCGACGAGGTCATTTGGTTCACACCCGAGATGCGCCCGAACTGCCGCTCCAGCGGCGTAGCCACGGCAGATGCCATGGTCTGCGGATCGGCGCCCGGCAAGCTGGCGCCCACACTGATCACGGGGAAATCTACTCGCGGCAGCGAAGATACCGGCAGAAAGTTGAAGGCAAGAATCCCGGAGAGCAGCAGCGCCGCCGCCAAGAGCGACGTGCCAATCGGACGCCGGATAAATGGAGCCGAAATACTCATCGTCTAATCGATTGTCATCCTGAGCAAGCGTTCTTCGCGCAGCGAAGGATCTGGGCGAGCCGCGCGAAGTGTCGCGCTTCTTGCGACACAATAATCGCGCGCTTGGCTCGCTTCCTTATTAACTGCACCATCGCCTCTAATCCCCCGGCAGTTCCTGAGGGATCGCGTTGCCAATCTTGTATTTCTCAAGCCTGTGCGACAGCCGGTCAAACCACAGATAAACCACCGGCGTGGTGTAGAGCGTAAGCAACTGACTGAGAATCAGACCCCCCACGATCGTGATGCCCAGCGGCCGCCTCAACTCTGCCCCCGTCCCCGATCCAAGCGCCAGCGGCAGGCCACCGAGCAGCGCCGCCATTGTCGTCATCATGATGGGACGGAAGCGCAGCAAACACGCTTGAAAAATTGCTTCCTCCGGCGGCTTATGCTCAACGCGCTCGGCCTCCAGAGCAAAGTCGATCATCATAATGGCGTTCTTCTTGACAATGCCAATCAGCAGAATGATGCCGATGAGCGCAACCACGGTGAGATCGTTGTGCGTGATCTGCAATGCCAGGATCGCTCCCACGCCGGCCGAAGGCAGTGTGGAGAGAATCGTGATGGGATGAATATAGCTCTCGTACAACACTCCCAGCACGATGTACACCGTGATGATGGCAGCAAGAATCAGGAACGGCTCACTGGAAAGCGAGTTTTGGAATGCGGCGGCCGTTCCCTGAAAGGCGGCGTGAATACTCGGCGGCAATTGAATCTCTTTCTCCACCTCCTGAATAGCCCGCGTGGCATCGCCCAGCGAGGCTCCCGGAGCAAGATTAAACGAGAGCGTTACCACGGGAAATTGTCCCTGGTGGTTGACGGCGAGCGGCGCGTTTGTCGTTTTCATTCGCACAAAAGTTGAAATCGGAACCGGGGGCCCGCTGGTGGCCGCCGCTGCTGCATTGGCGGTTGGTGCGCCGGAACTCGGCGTCGTGCTGCTGGGGCGAACATATACGTCGTTCATCGCATCCGGCGTCTTGGCAAAGCTTGGCAGAACTTCCAGCACCACGTGATACTGGTTCAACTGCGTAAAGATGATGGAAACCTGCCGCTGTCCGAAAGCGTCGTACAGCGTATTGTCGATGGCCTGGGGAAGGATTCCCAGCCGCGACGCGGTATCACGGTCGATCGTGAGAGCTGTCCTGAGCCCGCCGTTGAGTTGGTCGGTGGCCACATCGCGCAGCGCCGGCGCCGCGCGCAGCTTGTCCACGAGCTTCGGCGTCCACTGCGCCAGTTCCTGCGCATCCGCGTCCTCAATGGAGTATTGAAACTGCGTGCGGCTCACTCGATCTTCCACCGTCAAGTCCTGCACGGGCTGCATGTAGAGGGTGATTCCGTCCACGTTGGCCAGTTCGGGCTGCAGCCGCCGTATGATCCCCGAGGCATCCGCATCACGCTCATCCCGTGGCTTTAAGTTGATCTGAATGCGGCCGCTGTTGGGCGTGGTATTCGTGCCGTCCACTCCAATAAAAGACGACAGGCTCTCCACATCCTTGTCTTTGAGGATTACCTTTCCCAGTTCCTGCTGGCGCTGCGACATCGCATCGAATGAAATGTTATCCGGCGCTTCAGAAATTCCCAGAATTACACCCGTATCCTGCACCGGGAAGAATCCTTTGGGCACAACCACGTAGAGAATCAGCGTAAGAACCAGGGTTCCAAAGGTTACGAACAAGGTTGCGGTTTGGTGCTTCAGCACCCATTTCACGGTGCGTCCGTAAAACGCAATGACCCGGTTGTAATAGTGCTCCGTGACTTCGTAGAATCGGCCTTTCTCGCCCTCCTTGCGATGTTTGAGCAGCTTGGCGCACATCATCGGCGTCAAGCTCAGAGAAACTGCCGCCGAAACCAGGATGGTGACTGCCAGCGTGACCGCGAACTCGCGAAACAGCCGGCCTACAATGTCGCCCATGAACAACAGCGGAATCAGCACCGCAATCAGCGATACCGTCAGCGAGACGATGGTGAACCCAATCTGTCCTGACCCTTTGAGCGCCGCATCCAGCGGCGAATCCCCTGCTTCAAGGTAGCGGTCGATGTTTTCGATCATGACGATGGCGTCATCCACCACAAATCCAGTGGAGATGGTCAACGCCATGAGCGTCAGATTGTTCAGGCTGTATCCCAGCAAGTACATCACGCCAAACGTTCCCACGATTGACAGCGGAACCGCCACGCTGGGAATAAACGTCGCCCGCAGATTCCGCAGGAAGAAAAAAATAACGATGACCACCAGCACGATGGTCAACGCCAGCTCGAACTCAACATCCTTCACGGAGGCGCGGATGGTCGTGGTCCGGTCGGTGAGAATCTGCACCTTCACCGCCGAAGGCAATGACGCTTGCAACTGCGGCAGCAGCTTCTTGATCCGGTCGACCACGCTGATGATGTTCGCCCCAGGCTGGCGCTGAATGTTGACGATCACGGCCGGGGTCTGATTCATCCATGCCGCGAGCCGCGTGTTTTCCGTGCCGTCGATCACGTTCGCCACATCGCTGAGCCGCACTGGCGCACCGTTGTGATAAGCGACGACGATCGGCTTGTACTGCTCGGCGGAGAAAAGCTGATCGTTGGCGCCGATGGTGTAGGACTGGCGCGCTCCATCGATGACACCCTTGGCCTGATCCACATTGGCCTGGGCTAATGCCGTGCGAACATCCTCCAGGCTCAACCCGTAGGAAGCGAGTGCCGTTGGGTTGACCTGAACGCGCACGGCGGGCTTTTGTCCGCCGCTGATGGAAACCAGCCCCACGCCCGGTAGCTGCGAAATCTTCTGCGCCAGAGCCGTGTCAGCGAGATCCTCCACCTTCGACAAAGGTAGCGAGTCTGACGTCATGGCCAGGGTCAGAATCGGGGAATCGGCTGGATTTACTTTGTTGTAGATCGGAGGGTTCGGTAAATCCGTCGGCAAAAACGTTGCTGCCGCGTTCACTGCAGCCTGCACCTGCTGTTCTTCCACATCAATATTCTGGTCGAGGGCAAACTGCAGCGTGATGAGTGAACTGCCGAACGAACTCGTCGAGGTCATCTGGCTCAGTCCGGGAACCTGCCCGAACTGCCGCTCCAGAGGCGACGTCACCGACGACGCCATCACTTCAGGATCAGCCCCCGGATAAAACGTTACGACCTGGATGGTTGGGTAATCGACTTCCGGCAAGGCGGAGACCGGCAATTGCAGAAACGCAACCCACCCCACCAGCAGCACGCCTAGCATCAACAGCGTGGTCGCCACCGGCCGGAGAATGAATAATCGTGAAGGACTCATGAAGCCGGAGTTCCTGATGCCGAGGAGGTTGATCCGCCGCTGCCGTTTCGGCCGCTCGGCGTGTTGCTGGGACCGCTGCTCCGCGGTTCTATCTTGCTGCCGGTTTGCAGTTTGTCCTGGCCGTCGGTCACCACCGTGTCCCCCGGATTAAGGCCGCTGGTAATCACCGTAGTGTCGCCTTGCGTAAGAGAGATGGTCACGGTGCGCGCTTCGACCGTCTTGTCCGACTTCGCCACATAAACGAACGTTCCCTGCGGACCGCGCAGGATTGCGGCCGTAGGCAGCACCGTGCTGTTCTTCCGCGTCTCCAGAAGCAGGTTTGCGTTTACGAACTGGTTGGGCCAGAGCTGGTTGTCTTTGTTATCGAAGACCGCTTTCAGCTTGTCGGTTCCCGTCGTCGGATCAATCTGGTTATCGATCGTCTGCAGTTTGCCCGTCGCCAGCTTGGCCCCATTGTCATGGCTGTATGCCTCCACCAGCAGCGTCGAGTTCTTCATATGCTGCGCCACCGTTGGCAACTGATCCTCGGGCAGGGTAAAGATCACCGCAATCGGCTGCAATTGCGTGAGGATCAGCATCGGGTTGGTGTCGGCCGCATGCACAATATTCCCCGGATCCACTTGCCGCAGCCCGACCCGGCCGGTGAACGGCGCAGTGATGTTGCAGTAAACAATCTGCAACTTGGCATTATCGATCTGCGCCTGATCCGTGCGCACCTGGCCATCCAGCTGGTCCACCAACGACTTCTGCGTGTCCACCTGCTGTTGCGCAATGCTTCCCGATGGAATCAGCGTGGTATAGCGCTGCAGGTTCAGTTGCGCATCGCGCAGCGACGCCTGGTCCTTGAATATCTGCGCCTGCATCTGTTCCAGTTGCACCTGGTAGGGGCGCGGATCAATTACGATCAACGGTTCACCCTCCTTCACCGTCTGCCCTTCCTGGAAGTTGACGCGCATGATCTGCCCGTCGACGCGGCTCTTGATGTTCGCTGTGTAGAACGCCGTCACCGATCCCAAGCCAACCAGATAAACCGGCACATCCTGCCGCTGCACTTTGGCGACCGCCACCGAAACCGGGTGCGGAGAGGCAGCTTGCGCCTTCTGCTGCCTGGAGTCGGCGCTGGTGCATCCCGAAAACGACGCGCAAAGTACACTCAGCAGCATGGTCAATACCAGCCCAAACTCAGGGATGGCGGGCGAGGATTTTTCTTGAGTAGAATTCAAATCGATAGTCTTCAAGGGTGTAGTCCGTTGAAACTCTCTACAAGATCGGCGGAAAACCTGGCATTCGTTAGACGTATTCATTTCAACTCGGTTACGACACCTTTGCCCGGAAAGGAATTAAATTGTGGTACGCCATGGCCCTCCCGCTGGAGAGGCTCAGGTAGGAACCGGAACGCAGATGTAATAGTAGAACCGTACAAAACCAGCATCCACTCTGGTGCGGCGGCAGGTCAAGGCCAAGGCGAAGGTTTTACAAATCTTTACGGGTCCTGCCTTATGTTTACGGTCTTGCCGATTGCAGCGCCGGCGCCGGGTGCCGCGCTTCGTAGGCGGCAATCTCCGCTTCGTGCTGCATCGTGAGCCCGATATCGTCCAGTCCGTTGAGTAGACAGTGGCGTACGAATTCATCGATCGGGAACTTTGCGCGGAACCCCTGGTCGTCGCGCACTTCGCATTGTTCCAGATCAATGCTGAGCTGGTAATCGCTGGTCTCGCGGGATCGACGCATCAGTTCGGCGGCCTCAGCCTCGCTCAGGCGCACCGTGAGGAAACCGTTCTTCGTGCCGTTGTTGGCGAAGATATCAGCGAACGAAGATGAAATCACGGCGCGGAATCCGAAATCCGCCAGCGCCCACACCGCATGCTCCCGCGAAGAGCCGCATCCAAAATTCTTTCCCGCGACCAGAATGCTGGCGCCTTCGTAACGCGGCTCGTCCAGAACAAAACCAGCATTCTTCTTCCCATCAGCCCCAAATCGCCAGTCGTAAAACAAAAACTGGCCAAAGCCCGTGCGCTCAATCCGCTTCAAGAACTGCTTGGGGATGATCTGATCGGTGTCCACGTTGATACGGTCCAGCGGCGCCACACGGCCGTGATGTGTACGAAACGGTTTCATATCCCTATCGTATCCCCCCGCTTGTCATCCTGAGCAGATTGTCATCCTGAGCGGAGCGAGAATTCCGCGAAGCGAACTTCTCACGGAGTCGAAGGATCCCTGCCCTCTTTACAGACTCCGCTCGGCTTCAGGGCGTCCTACCCGTACACTTCGACTCGTAAGACTACAAAATGCGGAGGACGCAAGCAGCGTCGGGATTGACATCACTGAAACTTCCAATTCCGAATATCCGTGAAGTGCCCGGCAATCGCCGCCGCCGCCGCCATCATCGGACTCACCAGATGTGTTCGTCCTCCGCGTCCCTGCCGCCCTTCAAAATTCCGGTTGCTGGTCGAAGCGCAGCGCTCGCCCGGCTGCAGAATGTCAGGATTCATTCCCAGACACATCGAGCATCCCGACTCGCGCCACTCGAATCCCGCATCGAGAAAAATCCGGTGCAGGCCCTCCTGCTCCGCCGCCCGCTTCACCGTCTGCGACCCCGGCACCACCATGGCGCGTACCTTCCTGCTCACATGATGCCCTTTCACCACTCGCGCCGCCGCCCGCAAATCCTCGATGCGCGAATTTGTGCACGATCCGATAAACACGCGGTCAATGCCGATATCTTCGATGCGCCTGCCTGACTCCAGCCCCATATACTGCAAAGCCAGTTCGGTCGCGCGGCGGTCGCCGTCTTTCAGGCTCCCAACATCCGGCACTCGGCCCGTCACCGGCGCCACCATCCCCGGATTCGTGCCCCAGGTCACAAACGGGCAAAGCTGCGCCGCATCAATCTCCACCACTTTGTCGAATGCCGCGCCGTCGTCCGTCGGCAAGCCCCGCCAGTATTCGACCGCTTTCTCCCATTCGCCGTCCCGCGGAGCAAATCGCCGTCCCTCCACATACGCAAACGTCGTCTCATCCGGCGCCACCATTCCGGCCCGCGCCCCCGCTTCAATGCTCATATTGCACAGCGTCATGCGCGCTTCCATGGAGAGCGCACGCACCGCTTCGCCGGCGTATTCGATCACGTGCCCGGTCGCGCCGTCGGTCCCGATCTGTCCAATGATTCCCAGCGCGAGGTCTTTCGCGGTCACGCCTTCCGCCAATCGTCCGCGCACATCGATCTTCATCGTCTTCGGAGTCTGCTGGGCCAGGCACTGCGTTGCCAGAACGTGCTCCACTTCCGACGTTCCGATGCCAAAGGCCAGTGCCCCGAAAGCCCCGTGAGTGCTGGTATGGCTGTCACCGCAGACAATGGTCATTCCCGGCCGGGTCAGCCCCAGCTCCGGCCCAATCACGTGCACGATCCCTTGCTCCGGAGAATCCATGTCGAAGAGCAGGACGCCGAATTCCTTGCAGTTCGCCTGCAGCGCAGCAATCTGCTTGGCGGCAATAAGATCGGTGATCGGAGTTCCGCGCGGCTCGGTCGGAATGTTGTGGTCAACCGTGGCCACAGTCCTCGAAGGTTGCCGGACTTTTCTTCCCGCGGCCCGCAACCCATCGAAGGCCTGCGGCGAAGTCACTTCATGCACCAGGTGCAGGTCGATGTAAACAATCGGCGACCGCCCGCGAGGTTGCGCCACCAGATGCGCATCCCAGATCTTCTCGAAAAGTGTCCGCTTTCCCGGCATAGATGGAGACCAAGCAGCGCTGAGGCGCGGTAGAGATCCGATCGTGAGTCTCTAGTTTTTCACAGCGCGCCAACGGGAGCAAGCCGCCCACGGCCATGGTGGAACTACAACTTCCATACATCTTAGCCGCCGGCCGCTACGCTCAGGTATCATGGAAGCTTCACGCGTGATCAACGGCAAACACATCGCGGTAGTAATGCCCGCCTACAATGCGGAAAAGACCCTCGAAGCCACAGTGGGCGAACTCCCGGACCTCGTGGACATCCGCATTCTGGTCGACGACCACAGTTCCGACCACACCGTCGATCTGGCGCATCACCTCGGCCTGCTCGTCTTCCAGCACGATCGCAACTACGGCTACGGCCGCAATCAGCAGACTTGCTATCGCGAAGCCCTCGCCGCCGGTGCCGACGTGGTCATCATGCTCCACCCCGATTACCAGTACACTCCGCTGCTAGTCACTGCCATGGCCAGCATGGTGGCGTACGGCGTTTATGACGTTGTGCTGGGCTCCCGCATCATCGGCGGAGCGGCGCTCCACGGCGGCATGCCCGTCTACAAATACATCTCGAACCGCTTGCTCACGGCGTTTGAAAATCTCTTCCTTCGCGTGAAGCTTTCCGAATACCACACTGGATACCGCACCTTCAGCCGCAAAGTGCTCACCGAACTGCCGCTGCTGGAGAATTCCGACGACTTCGTCTTCGACAACCAGATGCTCGCCCAGTGCGTACACTTCGGCTTCCGCATTGGAGAAGTGTCTTGTCCCACGAAGTACTTCGAAGAGGCCTCCTCCATTAACTTCCGCCGCAGCGTTAAGTACGGTTTCGGAGTGCTGGCGACCACGCTGCAATTCGCGCTGCAGAGGGCGGGTCTCATCCACTTGCCCCGTTTCAGCGATAAGGGTCGCAAGCTCGAGCCCGGCAATCCCACGTACTACGCCCGTAGAATCGCCCGCCCCGCATAACGCGGAATGTCGTGGAGACTGTTGGAGACAGTTTCGGTGGATTCCGGCTTACTTCTTCCTGGAAAGAAATCCCAGCACCTTGCTGGCGAACTCGTCCGAGAATCCGAACCGGGCCTTGGCTCGCGAGTAAAGATCGACTGCCTGCTTATCGAGCCAGATCATCGCCGATTTCCCCCATCCATCCTGCGGCCGAGCAAAATAGTCTGTGGAATGACCGGTGACTTTTTTGTCCTGCTCGATCGTGTAGTAGTACAAAGCCAGACTCTTGCGTGACTGCCCCTCGGGGCAGGTCAGAGGATCGGGAAACCCATGCAGCGATCGCTCATCGGTCGTGAAGATCAGCGCGTGGTTCAGCAGTGGCGGATACTTCGCACCGCAACGCGCCATCTTCTTCTCCCACAATTCGAGCGCGCCTCCCCACTCTTCCTGCCATCCCGGATTTAGATAAAGAATCAGATTCACCCGCCGGTGCCAGTGCGTGTGGAAGTGGTGCATTGAGAAATCCGTATGCACATTCAGATAACCGCCAGGCCCGGACTGGTGCAAGCCGCCGCCTTCTAGCATCGGATCGGCCATCAGACCAGGAATTCCAGTCAGTTCCGAGACCCACGCGACAAACTCCGGCGAGTTCAGTTCGTCGGTGACAGCCTTGATCGTCGCGGGAAACATCTCGCGCTTCGGCATGCCCAGCTTGTTTTCATTGGCATGCTTGTACTGCGTCCAGGCGTCACTGGTAGCCTGGGGAAACTGCATCGCCATCTCCAGCGCGATCTCCGGATCAAGAAAATCCTTCAACAGAAAGTGCGGACAAGGGTGGTTCTCCCGGTATTGCCGCGCTAGCGCAGGCATCGCAGATCCCCATCTTTCATAAGGAAACAGCCGCACGGAGGCCTGAACAGCCGGCGCAGTAGACATCGACTAGAAACTCCTTACCTAAATTGTATCTGATTGGTGATTCCGGAACGCGGATTTCGACGGTCACGGAACCCGGCAAACCTGCACCGCGCGGTTTTGATAGGCACAATCGAGCCCGGCAACGCCTGGTTGTTGCACCACCACCCAACTCACGCCATACATGTTTTTCAACCGCACGAAGTCTTCCAGGCGCAAGCTCTTCCAGGGTGTCTGAGCCCGGACCTGCGTCCACCATTCCTCGGCCAACGGAGGAAACATGCTCACCGCGCCGCTGTCCTTGGATGCGTCCGCCAGCCGGCTCCGCTGCGCGAGACAACGGAAGCCGGCTGTATCTTCTCCGGGCAGTTGCATAAAGTCCGGATCCAGCGCAAACACGGCATCCACGGGCGTGTTGTCACGAACCCAGACAAACGCCTGCTCCCACGGATTCTTCGGGGCAGCCCCCGGCCACTCGATGTGCACACTCGCCGGGAAAAGCGCTCGCTGCGCTACGAACATGCCAACCCCGACTGGCAAAAACAGCGCCAGCCAACGCCAGACCCGATTCTTCAGCACGAATTCGCCGAGGAATCCGCCCATGATCAAGAACATCAGCATGTAGAGCAAGTGCAGGCTGCGCAGCGGCTGCAGGCGAGCCAGACTCTCAAACCGGGCCGGCAAATCCACCACCAGCGCGGCAGAGAAATAAATCAGGTCGTAGAGGATGAGCGCACGGCAAACCAGATCCAGCCGGCGCCACTGCCGAGCCCGCGCCATGTGGCCGAACCACCAGAACAGCGCCACCGGGGCAAGAATGCCTAACTGCTCATACCAATGCCAAAGCTGAATGTAGTGAAATTGATGGCGCAGCGCGGCCGCGTGATAAGCCGGCGAAGTGGGAGGGTCCAGCGAAATTCCAAACGGAAGCAGGCAGCCCAAGGCAGCCGCCATGCCCAGCCCTGGAGGCGCCACTTTCTGCTCAAATCTCTCCATGACCACCAACAAGGCACAGAATGAAAACGCGAATGCAGCCATCAGCGGATGGACGCTTCCCGCAAACAACATCCACAACACCGCCCGCACATACTTCTTCTCCAGAGTCCGGGTTACGGCAAAGATAGCGGCGAAGGCCGCCAGGTTTCTTGGGTTCAAGTATTGATCCACAATGTAGAGCGCGGTGCCCGCCACGGGAATCGTCAATAAGGCGGCGACCAGGCAAACGCCACCCCACCGGGCGTTTGGGTTCGCGTTCGAAAAGAGAAGCCCACTTAATTCCCAACAAGCAAGCAGCAGCAGAAAAATGGACGCGAAGTGCCACAGGAACAATCCAACTTCCATGGGCAGGTGCGTTACGCGCAGAGAAAACGCAACCAGATTCGGAAATATCGTCAGGCTGGCATGCGAAGCGAAGAACTCCTGCCCCGCAGGGAACAGCCCAGGATGAAGAATCTTCTCCACGCCCGGCAAGTAGATTTCCGCATCTTCGGCGTAAGGATGGTATCCATGCACCAGCAGCGCACCCGCCGTCAGCAACAGCAGCAGCAGCAGAATGTTCAGCGTCTTATGCTTGGTGGAAAGAATTACGTTCACTCGCCCATCGCAATCGAAATCCTCGGCGGAACGTTGGCTTGCCTTCGCTTCCGTTCTGTAAGCCACGAAGCGACCGCATAAGCCGCCAGCACCACATACTGCGGATCGATGGGCCGGCGGTAATAGTCCTCCGGGTGCGTCAAGTAATAAACTACAGGAAAGAACAGAAACACCAGCACATAAGGCATGGCAATGGCCCTGTCGACCCGCCACGCCCGGCTGAGCCCCATCAAAGTCAACACTGTGAGCCCCGTGCAGAACACAATATTGAACGGATCAGCCGGCTCTTCCTGCAGATAGCGGTGGCTGAAGCTCCAGAATCCCGTCCACAAATAAACCACTCGCCGCAGTGTCTGCTCCGCATACAGCAGCCGATGCGAATCGATAAATGCCAGCCCTTCGTGAAACTTCTTCGCCGTGTAGGCGATTTCGCCGAGCTCCTGATATTCCCGCCACTCATTCTCGTTGTCCGAAGGATGGTAGCCGGGCGGTCCCCAGTGCCAGGAGTCCTGATTATTGCCAAAATAAACCTCCAGGCCCAGACAACTGCGGAACGGAATCAGCTTGTGAAACGTCTCGTAATTCCGAATGAACCACGGTGAAACCACCAGCGTCACCGCCAGCACCGCGCCCAGACCCGGAACCAGCCAGCGTCTTCCGCTTTTGTAGAGCCGATACCATGCCCACGCACCCAGAAACGGCGCCACCGACATCACGATCGGATCCGTCAACCCGCCCAGTCCGCTGAGCGCTCCAAACCCCACCCAAGGCCAAACGCCGGCGCTGTTCCCCAAGTGCAACGCCGCCAAAAACACCAGGCTCATTAAAAGAGTGGTCAGACTCGTCGCCCAGATGAAGTCTGCCGAGAAATAGATTCCGTAAGGAAAGAACGCCCAAGCCCATCCCGCCCACAGGGCAGTCGATTCGCCAAAATCTTTCTTCGCGATACAGTAAACCGGAATACACGTCAACGCTGAGAACAAACAGTCCAGAGCCAGGGCGGCGATAGCCGAGGCCTTGCTGTAAACGCCAAATAACTTGAAGATCCCTGCCAGCAGATAAGGAAACACCGGCGCTAGCCACGCCGTCGGGCCAGTCTTGCCAAACAGAGGATTGCTGAAGCCTTCGCCCTGCGCAATCGACCGCGCGATCCGTCCCGCTTCCCCGCCGAACCGCCAGTGGTCGCGAGCTGGGTCCGTCCGCTCCGGATACAGAAAGCTCATAACCACCAGGCGCAGCACGAGCGCCACCACCACCATCCAGAACAGAGAACGCCGGACGTTCCGCGCCACTCTCGGTTCGCCCACGCTCCGGTCCGTCGCCGTTTCAGAAGAGAACATTCTCGGATAGTCTTCTACTTTGCCACAACCGAACATTTCCGGCACATCCGCGGCCTCTTTTTCTTGCGACTCGTTACTTGGCTGCTCCGCCGCGCTTGCGCCCTTCGTCCTGTCTACGTAGCATCTAAGAGGAGATGGCTGCTGCCCTCATGCCCGAGCGTCTTAGGCCCCAGATGGCCGTGGGCGAGATCCTCAGTTTCGCCTACGACACCTTCTGCAGCAACAAGGTGCGCTTCATCCTGACCGCGCTGGGCATGGTCATCGGCACGGCATCTCTCATCCTCGTCGTCACCATCGGCATGACGGGCAAGCAGTATGCTCTTGGCCAGATCCAGGCCATCGGTACCAATGAAATCTGGGCGGAATACGAGGGCGCCCAGCACATCAGCAATTCCAGTCTCGATCCCCTGACCGTGGAAGACGTGCAGGCGGTGCAGGAACAGGTGCCGGGCGTGGTTGCGGCTTCGCCCGTCGTCACTCTCGGCGAACGCATCCCGATCGGCAACGGCGACGAAAAAGACGTGCAAATCCTCGGGGTTTATCCCGAGTATCGTCTCGTCCGCAATCTAACGGTGGTCTCCGGACGCTTCTTCGACCGGGAAGACTCGCAGGCCCACAACAAAGTCGGCGTGATTACAGAGAAAATGGCCCGGGCAGTTTACGGCTCGCCGCAGGCGGCCGTAGGCAAAATCATCAAGCTCACTGGACTACCCTTCACCATCATCGGCACTTTCAAGGAGAGCGGAGAAACCTTCGGCGAGACCGAAGTCAGCGACTACTCAATGGCTATCCCCTACAGCGTCAGCCGCTACTTCCTCGAAACGCCCGGCGTCAAGATGATCTATTTTTCCATGGAGGATGCGCAAATGGTGTCCTCCGCGACGGCCCAGATCAAGCGTGTGTTGCAGTCGCGCCACCGCGCCGAATCCGTTTACAACGTGCAGGATCTCACCGCCGTCCTCGCCATGGCTGACCTCGTCGCCACCGCCCTAACCTGGGTCCTGTTGCTGGTTTCCATGGTGACTTTGGTGGTCAGCGGCATCGGCATCATGAACATCATGCTGGCTACCGTGAGTTCCCGCATCCGCGAGATCGGCATCCGCAAAGCCGTTGGCGCCACCAGCCGTGAAATCCGCTTTCAGTTTCTCGCCGAAGCCATTCTGATCTCGGTCATCGGAGGCATGGCCGGCATTGTCATCGGCCTCGCGATCCCTTACTCGGTGCATTTCTTCACGCAATACCACATCCCGATTTCGGGCTTGTCCGCCATCATCGCTATTATCGTGTCTTCGGTGGTTGGCGTGATTTTCGGCACCGTCCCTGCCGCCCGCGCCGCCCAGCTCGATCCCGTCGAGAGTCTGCGCCACGAGTAGCCGCCCGTCTTACCGCCTCCAGGTCGTAACGCTTTCCAGGTCGTAACGCCTTTCAGGTGTTAACGCTCTCAAAGGGAAGGGCTTGAGCCGGCATCGCCTATCGCTATTCGCACGCCCAATCGCGAAAAAACCCACAGAGATGCCGCTTGCCACGAAAAAGTTGCATTTTCCATCCACTCCGAAGTAATATGCACTACGGAGCTTGACAGTAAAGCATTCCCGGTTTCTAGACCCTGTACCGCTCGTTCCTAAACTCCAAACTCGCAGTTCAGCTTTGTGCGAAACACATAAGAGGTGGTTGGTCCGCCTCCGTCCCGGTTCGGAGAGTTTACTATGGCGTGGTACGCGTACTGCCTTACCGAGCACCAGACCCTTCCCAACGGCACCCGTTCCCGACGTCCTTTCGTAATTGAGAATGTTCAAGGCGTGAACGGAGCCCCAGTCCTCAGCTATCCCAGCGGCGAGTTTGCTGTGATTGTGAGCGAATACGACCAAAGCGCGGGACAACTTGATCAGAAAGCGGCCATCGACCACGCCCGCGTGGTGAGCGGCTGTTTCCGCAATTCCACCGTCTTACCCTTCCGCTTCGGAACCATCTTTGAAAGCGACGACGCGCTCCGCCAGGCCGTCCGGGTCAACCGGCGCGCCTTCGGACTCAGTGTCGCCCGGCTCCGCGGCAAGTCCGAAATGCACATCAAGCTAACCGTCAGCGACGGCTCCCTGCGCGAGGCCATGATCGATGTCATCCTGCCCAACACCGTCGGCGGCGACTATCTTTCCAAGCTACGCGTCAAGGCTTCCCGCGAACGGGAGCGCCAAACCAAGGCCCGCGCCCTCTCGGTGCAGGTCCACAAGCTGTTTAACCCTCTGGAAGAAGAGGTGAGCTGCAAGAAGGTGGCTCCTCAAGGCATGCTCATCGACATCGCCCATCTCATCGATACCAAATCGGTCGAGAAATATCAGAACCGCTACAGCACGGCCGCCAAGCAGTTGAAAAACTGCGAGGTCGCCATCAGCGGACCCTGGCCCCCCTACCACTTCCTACCCGGGAAGCTGCGTACCGTGGCCGGCAACAGCTAGCCCTACAGGCTCTTCGGGCCGCCGATTCATCAGGATCGGCGGCCCGAATCGCTTTCCAGATCAACCCCGTGCAATGAATGTGCAGGCTTATGCACTTGCCTGTCTCTCCAGCCCATGCCCCCAAATCGCTTCTACCTTTCACAACCTACCTAAGCCTAGCTTGCTCAATCACTTATGGATCCGCCCGACTTCAACCCAGCCTCTCCCGCCTTTGGCTTGGCAAGTGCTCCTTCTCCAGGTAATAAAGAGGCCGCAAACCCAAAGCAATGACCTTCACTCGATTCTCCATTCAACATTTCCCGAAGTGCCGTTCCATCTGGCGGAGCGGCAACTTGCATCGCCTTTCCTAACCATCACCCACCACTCTGACCTCTTTGAAATGTGGCCCCAGCGATGGGGCCGCTTTTTTCTGCCCAGGGACTCACCAAGGTTTTATGCGGGGGACAGCCGTCCTCGGCCGTCCGACCGAGCGTAGCCCGCTCTCTTGAGCCGGGGACAAGAACCACCGAATCGCTCTAGAAGACTTTCCAGACAAAGTGCGCCAGCAACGCGAACAGCAGCAGCATAAACACCCCGCCAATCCAGATCAGGAAGTTCACTGTCATCTTCGTCGAGTTGATCTCTTTCTTATCCATGCCCTCACGCTACCACACGTCGCCAGGGACACCGGCCCGAAGCGCCACTTTCCCGCAGCCGCCCCTCTCAGATACACTGCCTGCACCTATGACCAAGGCCTTCCGCTTTTCTATCGCATCCTTGCTGAGATCCATTGCAACTTCCCTTCTTCTGATCTCTCCCGTACTCGCCGCCGCTCAAACCGCGCCCCAGACGCAGCCGCCCACCCCGGCACTGATGGCCGCGCCGCAAACCACTCAGGCCGACAAGCAGAATTTCCCTCCACTCCTCCTGCAGCAGCTTTCCGCGATCAAAGCCGCTGCCCTCAATGACGACTACGCCTACCGCCAGCTCGCCCACCTCACCGAGAACATCGGCCCTCGTCCCACCGGCTCACTCCAAGCCAGCGCCGCCGCCCAATACGTAGCCGCCGAGCTTCGCAAGCTCGGCCTCGAAGTCCGCCTCCAGCCAGTCACCGTGCCGCACTGGGTCCGCGGAGTCGAAACCGCTGCCCTGGTCGAGTATCCCGGCATGGTCCCCAACGCCACGCAGAAGATCGTTCTCACCGCGCTGGGCGGAAGCTCCTCCACACCTGCGGACGGCCTGACCGCCGACGTCGTCACCGTCGACACTTTCGAAGAACTCCAGTCTCTCGGCCGCGACAAGGTCGCCGGCAAGATCGTCCTCTTCAACGAACTGTTCGACAAGCAAAAATCCGCCGCTGGACTCGGCTTCGCCGCCTACGGCGAAGCCGTCCGTTACCGCGCAGCCGGACCCAAAGCTGCCGCCGATCTAGGTGCAATCGCCGCCTTGGTCCGCTCGGTCGCCAGCGCCGACTACCGCCTCCCTCACACCGGCTTCAGCATCCCCGCCGCAATCCCCGCCGCAGCCGTAACCTCCGAGGACGCCGAACTGATCGTCCATCTCGCCGCCCAGGGCAAAGTCCGCATGCATCTAACCGTCACCCCGCAGAAGCTCCCCGACGAAACCAGCTACAACGTTGTCGCCGACCTCAAAGGTTCCGAACATCCCGAGCAGATCGTAGTTGTCTCCGGCCATCTCGATTCCTGGGACCTGGGCACCGGCGCCATCGACGACGGAGCCGGCGTAGTCATGGCTATGCAGACCGCCGAAGTTCTCCAGCGCCTCCACCTGCGCCCCGCCCGCACCCTCCGCGTAATCGCCTGGATGGACGAAGAAACCGGCGGCTCCGGCAGCCGAGCCTACACCGCCGAATACTCCAACGACTTCCCCCACCACTTAGCCGCCATCGAAAGCGACGCCGGCGCAGCCCACCCTCTAGGCTTCGACGTCAAGGCCACCCCCGCCGCCATCGACGCTCTACGCCCCGTCCAATCCGTTCTCCAAAGCATCGGCGCCACAGTCCTTCAACCCACCACCTACCCTCCCGGCGCCGACATCGAAGCCATGTCCAATGCCGGAGTCCCTGCCTTCGGCGTACTGGAGGATGGCCGCTCTTACTTCGACTACCACCACTCCGCCGCCGACACACTGGATAAAGTAGTCCCCTCCGAACTCCGCGAAAACGCCGCCGCGATGGCCGTCCTGGCCTACGCCCTGACCAACATGAAAGAACCCCTGCCCCGATAAAGATTAAAGATTTCAAAGTTATCGATCGTAACGGGCTGACTGTCCTTTGTTTGCAGTGGACGGGCCTCTCTCATGGACCGCGAGAAATACGTTCTAAAGTCTTCGGCAAAGCTACCGATAGCTTAGACAACTGAGAGCCGCGTCTACGGCTCCCGAACCACGCGGAACCGTGACCATCCTGGAGTGTCAGGGTTCTGCAAATCCAACGCGCGACCGGCGGTTTCCGCTGATCGTCCCACGAGCAACAGGAGGTCGAATGAAAAGTCAGGGTTACATTCTGCACAAGACGATGCTGACCATGTTCGTACTGCTGGCGGCCAGCATGGGGCATGCCCAATATGGGATCAGGGCCACGATCCCATTCAACTTCACCACTGAAGCGCAGAGCCATCCCCCCGGCCATCTTCCCCCGGCGCCGATTCCTTGTCCCAAGCCTGGGAGGGGCGAAACCAGTCCTGAAAACTGTCCAATTCCACCGAAATTGTAAGCGGCACAAAAAGGCATCCTGAGGGTGCCCCGTCCTTGTCTCTCCGTTCTTTGGAGAGACAGGATGGGGGTTTTGACTCCCTACAGGCCAATCAGCACTCGGCTGAGGCCAGTGCCAGCCCAGGCGCCACTTCGAGCCTCGCCGTTGGCGGCGCACTCAACTCCCATGATTTGCTGTACTTCGAGGCAATTGTACATATTCGCTCATCCGTACAAGATTGCACGCACAAAATGTTCCAGTTGGAACATATCTCACATATGTTCCGGTAGGAACAGTTAAGCCATTCTCACTAACTGCCCCGCGCAGGCACTTCCCAAGGACTCCTCCCGTCCCCCCAAACCTCGGGACTGATCCCTCAAGTGTCCCCTCGCCCTGCCGATGAAAGCTAAAGCAAAGAGCCACACCTCATCTCGGAGACCCCATGTCCCGTCCGTTCCCCGCGCCCTTGCCGCGTCGCTGCGCATTTTCATTCCTGACGTTAACAATCCTCGTAACGTTTCTTTCCCTGGTTCTGCCCGCCGGAGCGCAGCCTCCAACTGATCCACCCAACCCTCTGCGCACCCAACCCCCGTTCGTCCAGGCTCCGCTCGTCCCAGCTCCCTTTGTCCCGGTCAGAGACCGCATCACCAGCTTCATCGATGATGAGCAAACCGTGACTCTGCGCGGCAACCTGCACCCTCTTGCCAATGCTCAATACGACACCGGCGCGGTCGCCCCGGACTTCCCGATGGAGCACATGCTCCTCACCCTGCTGCCAGACGCCACGCAGCAAGATGCCCTCACCCAGTTGCTGGACGCGCAGCACAACCCCGAGTCCGCTTACTACCATCAGTGGCTCACTCCAGAACAGTATGGAGAGCGCTTTGGCCTCTCCGAAGCCGACACTGCTCAAGTTGTGGGCTGGCTGCAAGGGCACGGCATGGAAGTCGAAGAAGTCACGGCCGGCCGCCGCTCCATCATCTTCAGCGGCACCGCGGCCCAGGTCGAGCAGGCCTTCCACACGCAGATTCATACCTACAGGATTGGCGACGATGTGCACCACGCCAACGCGAAAGATCCAGAAATCCCGGCGGCTTTGCTTCCAGTCGTTGGAGGCGTGGTCTCACTGCATGACTTTTACAGCGAACCGATGCACAGTCTGGTCCGGCAACTTTCATCGTCACCTGACCTCGCCAGCAGTGGCTCAGACTTCCTCGCCCCCGCGGACTTCGCCACGATCTATGACCTGGGCCCGCTTTATCAGCAGTCCATCAACGGCAGCGGCCAGTCCGTCGCCATCGTCGCTCGCTCCAACATCAACCTCGCTGACGTGCGTCAGTTCCGCACATTCTTTGGCTTGCCCGCCAACGATCCGCAGATCATCGTCAACGGACGCGACCCAGGCATTCTTAATTCCGGCGAAGAAACCGAAGCCGATCTCGACGTGGAGTGGTCCGGTGCCGTGGCCCGGAATGCCACTATCAAGTTTGTGGTTTCGAAATCAACCAACTCGAGCGACGGTGTCGACCTCTCCGCGCAATACATCGTCAACCACAACCTGGCGCCGGTCATGAGCATGAGTTTTGGACTTTGCGAGGCCGCGCTGGGTTCCGCCGGAAACGGCTTCCTCAACAGCCTGTGGCAGCAGGCGGCCGCGCAAGGCATCACTGTTTTCGTTTCGTCGGGGGACAGCGGCGCAGCGGGCTGCGATTCCCCCTCAGCCACGACCGCCACACACGGACGCGCAGTCAGCGGCCTCTGCTCCACGCCCTACACCGTTTGTGTCGGTGGTACCGAGTTCAACGATGCCTCGAATCCTTCACTCTATTGGTCATCCTCGAACGCTTCCGGTACGCAGGCTTCCGCGCTCAGCTACATTCCTGAAATCGTATGGAACGAAAGCGGCTCCGCAGGGCTCTGGGCCAGCGGAGGCGGCGCGAGCAAAGTCTACGCAAAACCTTTCTGGCAAGCAGGAACAGGCGTTCCCCCCGACGGCAAGCGCGACGTTCCTGATGTCTCCCTGACCGCTGCCGGGCATGATGGTTATGTCATCTACACGAACGGCGGACTGGCCGTGGTCGGGGGCACTTCGGCCGCTTCTCCTTCGTTTGCCGGGGTCATGGCGCTTGTGGTGCAGCACACCGCAGTCCGGCAGGGCAATGCCAACACCACGCTGTATCCGTTGGCCAACAAACAGGGGGCGGGAGGAGCAACCGTTTTTCACGACATCACCAGCGGCAACAACAGCGTCCCCGGACAGACTGGCTTCAGCGCCACAACGGGATACGATCAGGCCACCGGCCTGGGTTCTATCGACGGCTCTGTCCTGGTCAACCACTGGAGTGATGCCAGCGTCGTTCCCGGCTTCAAGGTGACTCCCTCGGCGAATTCTCTCCCGGTCTTTCCCGGAGCAAACCACAGCGTGACGCTGAATGTCACAATCAGCGGAGGTTTCAATGCGGCCGTCGCCTTCTCGGTGACGGGATTGCCGGGGGGAGTGTCCGGCAGTTTCACTCCTGTCACGCTACCCGCTCCTGGATCGGGCAGCAGTGTCCTCAGGCTCGCCGCGAGCAGCAGCGTCATGCCGGGCGTTTATTCCGCGACGGTGTCAGCAACCAGCGGCTCCAGCAGACAGCAGATAGCGCTCTCCGTGACGTGCGTCGGGTCCCGCCTTCACTAACGGTGGTCCAGAGCCAGCCTCGAAAGAGACAGGCAAGGATGGAAGAGCGAAGTGACGAAAAATACATCGAACCTGCTCACGTTGACTTGATTCTGGGCGCGGCCTACCATGCGCGAGATGGCGGAACCTGAACGACCCCTCGGCCAGACCATTTCTCACTACCGTATCCGGGAGAAAATCGGAGCGGGAGGCATGGGTGAAGTGTATCGCGCGCACGACGAGCAGCTCGACCGCGACATCGCGCTGAAGGTTCTGCCCAGAGGCACGATTGCCGATGACGCCGCGCGAAAACAGTTCCGCAAAGAGGCCCTCGCCCTGGCCAAGCTGAACCATCCAAACATTGCAACTGTATTCGAATTCAGCTCCCAGGATGGCGTGGATTTTCTGGCGATGGAGCTGATCGCGGGCCATCCCCTCAGCGACAAATTGCTGGGCGGGCCGCTGTCGCAGCCCGACATTTTTCGGCTGGGAACACAACTGGCGGAGGGCCTGGCTGCGGCGCACGAACAAGGCATCATCCATCGCGACCTGAAACCTGCAAACCTGTTCGTGACTCCGGATGGACGCCTGAAGATCCTCGATTTCGGCCTCGCGAAATCCGTGAGTTCGACGCTCTCGGTTGACGTCACGCAAAGCACAGTTTTCGGCGAAGGAGCAATCTCCGGTACGTTGCCCTACATGTCTCCCGAACAGCTGCGCGGACTGCCGGTCGACCCCCGGAGCGACATCTATGCGGCGGGCGCGGTGCTCTACGAAATGGCAACTGGAACCCGGCCATTTCCGCAAACCCAGGGAGCGGAATTGATGGGGGCAATTCTGCATCGATCGCCGCCTGCGCCGCGCACTGTGAATCCGCACGTGTCGGCAGCACTGGAGAACATCGTCTCCAAAGCGCTGGAGAAGGACCCGGCGCAGAGATACCAGTCGGCGCGCGAGTTGCGGGTAGCCCTTGACGGGTTGTCGGGCGGCTCCTCGGCCGAGGCTGAGCCGCGACGAGACGCCGAGGCAAGAGACCGGACGGTGCTGATGGCAGGCGCCGCGCTGCTTGCCGCAATCCTGGTGGCGGGCGTGCTATTTGGGCTCAATTTTCATGGGCTGCGCGATCGGATTCTTGGGCGCTCGGCTGCAGATGTTGGCAATGGTGTTGCATCCTCAAGTTCAATCAAAGCGCGGCGTTCGGTTGCGGTGGTTGGGTTTACGAACGTTTCGGGCCGCGCTGATAAAGCATGGGTGTCAACGGCGCTCTCGGAGATGCTGACTACCGAGCTTGCGGCGGGCTCGCAACTGCGCACGATTCCCGGCGAAAACATCGCCAAGATGAAGATGAGCCTGGCGCTGGCTGATGCCGAGAGCTACGGCAGAGACACTCTGCAGAAAATCCGCAGCAATCTCAGCGCGGACACCGTGGTAGTGGGCTCTTACGTCACTTTGGGGAACGATCAGATTCGTCTCGACGTTCGGCTGCAAGACGCAGTGAGTGGAGATACGCTCGCTTCCCTTTCGGAAAAGGGGAGCGACTCCGAGATCGACGATCTGGTCAGCCGCGCGGGAGCGGAACTGCGCGCGAAATTGGGCGCCGCCGCGGTCACCCAGGCAGATGCGGCCGCGGTGAAGGCATCCCTGCCTTCCGGGGCAGAGGCAGCGCGCCTGTACTCGGAGGGGCTGACAAAACTGCGCGCCCGCGACGCCCTGGCTGCGCGTGATCTTCTGGAAAAGGCAGTTGCGGCGGAGCCCGATTTTGCTTTGGGCAGGGCTGCGCTGGCCGGCGCCTGGCAGACTCTGGGTTACGACGCCAAGGCGGCCGCCGAAGCCAAGACCGCTTTCGACCTTTCATCCGGCCTGGGGCGTGAGGACCGGCTGGCCATCGAAGGACGCTACCGCGAAGCAACACAGGACTGGAACAAAGCCATCGACGTGTATCGCACGCTCTGGCAGTTTTCGCCCGACAATCTGGAATATGGCCTCCGCCTGGCCTCGACCCAGGATTTGTCAGGTAAGTTCGGAGATGCCCTCGATACGTTGCGACAATTGCGCCACCTTCCCGCTCCCGAGTCAGACGACCCGCGGATTGACCTCGAAGAGGCCACGGCCGATGCCAGCCTCGCCAGGTGGAAGGATGGGGTGGAGGTCTCGGCGCGCGCCGTGTCGAAAGCCCAAGCGAGTGGCGCGCGGCTGGTGGTTGCCAGTGCGCTGGCCCGGCAGGGAGAATGCCTGCACTATCTGGGCGAGTTTGACAAAGCGGATGCCGTGTTCAAAGAAGCGCAACTCATATACACGGAGGCGGGCGACCGCTTTGGGGTTGCGGGTGCGCTGACGGGACTGGCAACGGATGCTTACCAACGCGGAGACCTGAAGAGTGCGAGAACGATCTATGAGCAATCCCTGACAATGGACCGGGACATTGGCTCGGAGCGAGACGCGGCCACCGTGTTGGGAGACATCGCGATGACGTTTTATGACCAGGGCGATCTTGCCCGGGCAAAGGAAATGTACCAGCAGGCGCTGACCGCGAAACGCACGGTGGATGACAAGAGCGGCATCGCCAATTCGCTGAACAGCATTGGGAATGTGCTGGCCGACGAAGGCGATCAAGCCGGCGCCAGGAAGGCATACCGGGACGCGCTCAAGGTTTTCCGCGAATCAGGCGACAAGTTCGCCGCGGCTATGACGATGGGAAACCTGGCATCGCTGCTCGCCGATGAAGGTAATCTGCGCGAGGCCAAGCAGATGTTCGAGGAAGCTCTTGAAATCAAGCGCAGCCTGCATAACCGGCATTCCGAGGCGTACACAGCCTCAAATCTTGGGGACTTGCTGCTGGTGGAAGGCGATCTGGCGGGCGCGCGCAAGATGCACGAGGATGCGCTGGCTATCCGCACGGACCTGGGCGAAAGGGCGACAGCCCGTGAGGAGCGACGCGATCTGGCGGAGATCAGTCTGGAAGAGGGTAAACCGGCGGACGCGCTGGCTGCCGCTCGCCAGGTGGCGGATGCCTTCCACGCGGATCACCAGCGCGATTACGAAGCCACCGCCTACGCTCTGGCAGCTCGTTGCCTGCTGGCTCTGGGCAAGCCGGACGCGGCGGCCATCGAGATTCAGAAGGCCGAGGATCTTTCGGCGAAGAGCGACGACAAGATTGTTACCAGCGCAATTGCCGTCACTCGCGGCCGCATCCTTACCGCCTCCGGAGACTCCGCTGGGGCTCGAAAGAAGCTGGAAGGAGTTCTTGCCGCCGCTGCCAGGAGCGGATTGATGCAGTGGCAGCTTGAGGCTCGACTTGCAATCGGCGAGCTGGAAATGAAATCCGGGAAAGTCACGGCCGGCCGGGCTCGCCTGACCGGTCTCGAGAAGGAAGCCACCGCCAAGAGCTACCTACTGATCGCGCGCAAGGCGAAGGCAGCCCGCAAGTAAGCCTTGCTCAAAGCTTGCGGAAGCAGTGCTGTTAGCCTGGAGCTTCCGACGGCATTCGATGGTTTCAACATTGTGATCTCGTGTATTCGATGGGCGTGGTTGACGCATCTCGTTTGCCGCGCTTATCATTTTCGTTTGGCCTTTCCCCCGCGGACGGCTCCGGGAGCTGTCGCAGGATTATAGAAGTGAACTTATGGATAAGAAGAAGTTAGAAGGATTCAAGAAGCGGCTGGAGACGCGGCAGCAGGATCTGCGCCGTACGGTCTCCCGAACTCAGGCCGATGGCCGCTCGGCTGACGAAGACACAGCGCAGGATATTGCCGATCGCGCCGCGAGTTCCTACACCAAAGAGTTTCTTTTCAGCCAGAGCAACAACGAGCGGCAGCTCCTGCAGATGGTGGAGAAAGCGCTGGCGCGCATCCGCGAAGGCAGCTTCGGCGAGTGCATTCACTGCGGCAAGGAAATCAACGCCAAGCGGCTGGAGGCTGTGCCCTGGACGCGGCACTGCATCGAGTGCCAGGAGAAACTCGAGCAGGGCTTGCTGGAGGAAGCTCCGCGGTAGGAGTAACGCAACTTTGACGGTGCCGTTTTCCGGCTGATAAACTAGTAGTTTGTCCCACCAAGACAGAGAGTCATCGACATCGACTCACGAGACTGAGACTGGAAGGTAGTCGTGCGCGCAGAAACCCGCCATCAACTTAAGCAGGATGCATTCAGCCGGGTCACCATCGGAGCTGCGGAGAAGACCGCTCACTGGAGCGTGGAGCACAGGAACACGCTCGCGGTCGCGGCCATCGCGGTGGTGGTGATCGCCGCGGCAGTGGCGGGCGGGTGGTATTACCTGAACGCGCAGGATGAGAAGGCGAGCTTCGATTTCACGCAGGCAGTGCGGACGCTCGACACTCAGCTTCGCCCGGCGGGAACGCCGGCGCAGCCGGACTTTCCCAGTTTTACATCGGCGAAGGAACGCTCCGACGCGGCCAAGAAACAATTTCAGGCGATCGTGGACAAGTATCCGCACACCCGCACGGCGGACATGGCGCGCTACTTCTTGGGTGTGACGTCAGCGACCGCGGGCGACAATGCCGGCGCTGAGAACGACTTCAAGGCTGTGGTTTCGAAAGGCAGCAAGGAACTAGCTTCGGTGGCGAAGCTGGCGCTGGCCGATCTCTACGGCAACACCAACCGCACCAAGGAAGCCGTGGGGCTCTACCAGGAACTGATCAACCAGCCTACGGTTTCGGTGGGCAAAGTGACGGCGCAGTTGCAACTGGCGGAGCTTTACCAGACCAGCAACCAGCCGCTCGACGCCAAGCGTCTCTACGAGCAGATCAAGAAAGACAATACCAGCCCGGAAGCGGTGCAGATCGCGACCCAGAAACTGACGGAGCTGAAGTAGGTCTCGGAGACAGCCGTAACGATGGCCATCTGGTAGCAATAAGCAAGCCATCGTCCCCTTCGTCTTGTTTAGCCTCGTAAGGCCAATCCAGACATTTGCGGTGAGATGCAGCTCTTGCTCAAGGAGAATCGATGGGAGTGGATTCTCGTTCTTGAGTGAGGGCTCACGAAGACCTTTCTGCAAGCCGCCGGCGCTAGCCCAAGCGTATTTGGAAATCCTGCCTTAGGGTTCGAATACCGGAGATTTGTCAACGGCAAGGTGGCGGCAGGTGGTCTGAATAACTTGGTGCACGATGTTTGACTCCACGAACTGGAAGCCGTAACGAAAAGCATTCCTCTGGCGAACCATGGCATAAAGCATGACCGAGCCGAAGGGGAGCTTGAAATTCAACTCCACGACTTCACCCAGGGGAACTTCAATTCTCAGCATGGCTGAGATGCCGGATTCGCTGATGTCGACGGTTTGCCCCTGCAATACACCGCAGGTCCGGGAATGGATGCTGATATCTACCTCAATCTTGAACCGGGGCTGGCGACGAGCGTCGACCCTGCCTCGAACGGAGCCCGCTGCGGGCTGATTCTGAGCTTCCATTTTTGACTTTCTCACTAGATCCGCTGCGGCGGCGTCCGACTTGCAGTCTCATGGCAAGTCGAGAAGGCCTGTATTCCTTATCGGCGCACAGGCGGCCGAACATTAGCGACCGGCGGGGAACTGCAATCCAGACTTCCGGCGCCTGCGGGCATGACGCGATGACGTGGCTCTGAAAGCATGAAGGGGCCTGATCCGAATCTCACTTGCACAACGCGAGCCATTCCACTTTTCTTGCGAGTTGAGTAGGATGATGATCCAGGCTGGCATTTTCAACCTGGGAAAACTTATGGCCGACTTCACACTGCGCGTGAACGGGAGTGAGAAGAAAGTAGGGGTCTCGCCGGAGACCCCGTTGCTCTGGGTGTTGCGAGACACGCTGGAACTCACGGGTACGAAATTCGGTTGTGGCGCCGGATTCTGCGGGGCGTGCACGGTGCACGTGGAGGGATCGGCGATGCGATCCTGTTCGACGCCGGTTTCGCAGGTTGCCGGAAAGAATATTACGACGATTGAAGGCCTGGGGGCCAACGGGCTGCACGTGTTGCAGCAGGCGTGGATTGCTGAAGAGGTTCCGCAATGCGGCTACTGCCAGACCGGGCAGATTATGACTGCGGCGGCGCTGCTGGCGAAGACGCCGAATCCGAGCGATGAGCAGATCACCCAGGCGATGAACGGCAATCTGTGCCGCTGCGGGACCTATGAACGGATTCGCAAGGCGATTCACCGGGCAGCGGGAGGAGCGCGATGAGCCCGCTAAGCCGGCGCGAATTCGTTGCCGCTGGAGTAGCGGCGGGAGCGGGGCTGGTCGTGGGGTTCTACCTTCCGCATCGGGGCGCAAGCAAGCAAGTCTTTTCGCCGAACGCTTACCTGCGGATCACTCCGGACAACAAGATCACCATTGTGGTGGCGCGGTCGGAGATGGGGCAGGGAGTGCGCACGGCATTGCCCATGATTCTGGCGGAGGAACTGGAAGCGGACTGGAAGCAGATTGAGATCGAGCAGGCGGGAGCAAGCACGCTGTTCGGAGATCAGACGACGGGCGGCAGCGCCAGCATAAAGACGACGTGGGATCCGATGCGCAAGGCGGGGGCGGCGGCGCGAGAGATGCTGATTTCGGCGGCGGCACTGACGTGGGGCGTGCCGCGGTCGAGTTGCGCGGCGCAGGTGGGCGGCATTGTGCATGGAGCGTCGAAGCGGCGACTCAGCTATGGGGAGCTGGTGGGGAAGGCGTCGTTGTTGCCGGTCCCGACCGACGTAGCACTGAAGCAGAGCAAGGACTACAAGATTGTTGGACAGCGACTGGCGCGGGTGGACACTCCGGCGAAGGTGAAGGGTGAAGCCGTGTTCGGCATCGACTTCCGGATGCCAGGTATGAAATATGCGGTGCTGTCGCGGTGTCCGACGATCGGCGGGAAGGTGTTGAACTTTGACGATAAGGAGTCGAAGAAGATTTCCGGCGTGAGCTACGCGGGCAAGATCGGCGACGGAGCCGTGGCGGTGGTGGCTGATAGCGTCTGGGGCGCGATGGAAGGGCGCCGCGTGCTGAACGTGAATTGGGACGACGGACCGAATAAGGACTTGAACACCGCGGCAGTGATGGCGTCGCTGAAGCAGGCGGCGGCGAAAAAGGGCGCGAGTTTGTATTCCGCGGGAGATGTTTCTAAGGTTTCCGGCCGGCGTGTTGCAGCGGAATATCAGTTGCCGTTTATGGCCCATGCGCCGATGGAGCCGGGAAACTGTACGGCGAATTACTCGGGAAGCGGTTGCGAGTTGTGGGCTCCTACGCAGGTGCCGCAGGATTGCCGCGACTCGGTGGCGCAGGCCGTGGGGTTGGATCCTGACCAGGTGAAGGTGAACGTCACGCTGATGGGCGGAGGCTTCGGGCGGCGACTGGAGCACGACTACGCGGTGGAAGCGGCTCTGGTGTCGAAGGCGTTGCATGATTCAAAGAATGACTCTCCCGTGAAAGTGATTTGGACTCGTGAAGATGACATGCGGTTTTCGACCTACCGTCCGGCGAGCCTGCATCAGTTGAGCGCGGTGCTGGATGGAGCGGGGTGGCCGGTGGCGTTTACGCATCGGATCATCGCGCCCTCGATCAGCGGGCAGAAAGGTCAGCCGGGACCGAATGGGATCGATCCCGATCTGCCGGATGAGGCCGCGTTCATTTACGGATTGCCGAATGTTTCGCTGGAGTATGTGCTCGCCGAAACCGTGGTGCCGCTGGGTTGGATGCGGTCGGTTTACGCGTTGCAGGCTGGGTTCGCGAGCGAGAGTTTTATTGATGAGCTGGCCGCTGCCGCGGGGAAGGACCCGCTGGAGTACCGGCTGCACATGCTGGCGCAAAGTAAAGATCAGGACATTCAATACTTCACGACAACGTGGCACACGGCGCGGATGCGCGGCGTCCTGCAACTGGCGGCAGACAAGGCGGGATGGAAGAATACCTTGCCGGCGGGACGCTTTCGCGGGATCGCCTGCTTTGGATGCTTTTCTTCCTACATGGCCGAGGTGGTGGAGATCAGCATGGAGAACGACGTGCCACGGGTGCATCGCGTGGTGGCGGCTGTAGATTGCGGGCAGGTGGTGAATCCGAGCATTTTGGAGCAGCAGATTCAGGGCGGGATCGTTTATGCGCTCTCAAACGCTCTGCGCGCGAAGATCACCATCGAGAAGGGACGCGTGGTGCAGGGGAATTTTGACGACTACCCGCCGCTGCGCATGGATGAGACGCCGGTTGTGGAGGTTTACGCTGTGCCAAGTACCGAGTCTCCCTCGGGGATTGGAGAACCCTCCGTGCCGCCGCTGGCGCCGGCTTTGTGCAATGCAATTCATGCAGCGACCGGGAAGAGGATTCGGGCGCTGCCCATTTTGAGCTAGGGATTCGGTTTCGCGGATATTGCGAGAATCGATCTAGCGAAAGATCGGTATCGCGAAGATCAAGAGCGGCTGCGAGCATCCGCTGGCCTACCGGCAGCTTGAAGATTTTGATGTTATTGCCGAAGGACTGGTAGCGCAGGCTGTGAAACTCCGCGACGTGCCCGCGCAAGTCCTCGGGAAGGTCTACGCCCCATCCTGCCTGAACGACCCAGACGATGTCTCCCGGTTTGAGGTTGTAGGATTGCACGACGCGCAGCCACTCCCTGGGGAAGTTCTCGGAGGAAAACATCCAATCCGTCTTGTAGTCGGTGCAAACCACACGGTGACCGCCGCAGGAGAACTGCTCGAAGTTGGCGGGGGCAGGATCAAAGGAAATGGGGCGCTGTTGGCAGAGATAGTGACCAAGAATCAGGTCGGTCTGGTAGTCGGCAACGATGAGGTCGGAGGGGTCGATGTTTTTTCTGACAAACTCCAAGGCATCGGCCATGTGAGTCCGGCTCTGATCGGCGCGGTCCATCCGGGGCTGCCTCGGCTTGCCAAAAGCAATGCAAGCCACAATGACCAGAGCTGCGATGGTGAATCCGCGACCCCATCTGCCCGCCGCCAGACGCGCGATTGCCAGACTGACGCCCGCGACTCCGGGGATAATCAGGATTGCGATGTGCCGTGTGCCGCCGTAGGGATACACATGACCGAGGCTGGCGCCACCGGCAATCGCAAAGGGGAGCAACAGGAACAAACCCAACTGGCGAGAAAACGGTCGATGGTTTGAGGTTTCTGCTCCGTTCAAAGGGTTCTTTCCGCGCAGCAGCAGTACAACTCCCACGATGAACAAGACGCCCATGGCGTCGCCGACGGCAAGCTGCCCGAAGAAATATTGGAAGACTCCAAAGCTGTGGCCTAGTAAAAACGTGAGGGGGTTGTCGTGAGCGGGATCGAAGTAGGAACGGCGAAGAAAAAACTCGCTCATCCAGCCTTGCAGCACCGTTCTTGATTCGCCCGCGCCCAGTTTCGAGACGTGGGTCTGGTACAAGAACGCGGCGAGAGCCAGTGCGCCGAGCTGTCCGAAGGCCCACGCTGTTACCAGAATCGTTGGCGGGCGTTGGCTGAAGATTCTGAGCAGAGCATAAATGCCGAGCGCGGCGGCGAACAGGAATGCCGAGTAGTGAGACAGCATGGCGAGGTAGAGAGACAGGGAAAAGGCCGCCATCTGGGCCGCAGATCTCTCCGCGAAAGCTTTGTCCAGGAAATACAAAGAGCTAGCCAGGAATGCCAGCAACAGAGCGTACTGCCGCACTTCCGCCCCGAGCAGGATGACAGGTGGGAGGAAGGCGACGAGGAGAAGTCCGACGAAACCGGCCAGGTTGCCCGCGGCTTTGCTCAACCACTTATAAAACATCCAGCAAAAGGCGGCGCCGGCAAGCACCGAAGGCAGGCGCAGCCAAAGTTCCGAAGCGCCGAGGGCGCGCCAGAAATACAGCACAACGGTTAGCAGCGGAGGATGCGAAGCTGTGAGACTGGCCCTGTAAGCGAGAGCCAGTGAAGCCTGGTTGGCCAGACGAAAATGCAACGCTTCGTCAGGATTGAGGAAAATCCCGGAGGCTGTCCAAAGGCGGACGAAGAAGCCGAGCAGCGTGAGGAAAATTGCGACGAGGTCGGCGTGGCCACGGAGCCGCTCATTCTTTTTCTCTGAGGAAGTCGTCGTCATCATTCCTACTCAGTCATAAATGCGCCCAGCCATTTTACGGGCAGATGAGCCGCCAGGGCGTTGGCCAGGCGCTCGTCGGCGGTAATCATCTCGGTCTTGAATTGAATCGCCAGGGCCACGTAGAGGCAGTCGTAGACGCTGCGGTTGTGGACCAGAGCAATGGTAAGGGCTTCGGGCAACAATGCATGAGAGGAGACCGTGAAGAAGTTTCGGTCCCGGATGCCGGACGCTGCCCCTGCTGCGAAAGCCGGCGTCCATCTTCGCTGGCGGACACCCTTCCACAAGACATTGCCCACTTCGGACCAGAAGACGTCCGGCACGATGAAGTTGATCTCCCCATCCACATGGCGTTTCAACAGTTGGAGAGACTCATCGGTAAGTGGCTCTTCCTGGGATGGGATCACCCACTTTGCCGCGACGCTTGCGTCCAGGACGAAGACGGTCAACGATCCCGGTCCTCGCGGATCATCTCCTCAGCAGTTGGGAAGGGGCCCGGACTCTCAGGCCGACGAGCGCGAAGCTCGGCCATGCGCTCGTAGAACTTACGGCGCCGGTGCAATTCTTTTGCGGTCGGGACGTTGCGTTCCAACAGGGAAATCACCTCTGCCGCAATCGACTGGCGAGTCTCGCGAGCGCGTTTCCGGAGAGCCTGGTAGAGATCGTCGGGGACGTTTTCGACGTAGAGTGTCGGCATAGGGATTCCCTATGGATACTATAGCATACCAATAGACCACTCGGGAACGAGTTCATTTCGCCCTTGCCTTGACACTGCTTTCTCCCGCCTTTATCCTTGAGTCTTGCTCCTTGCGGTACTTGCGCCTTCTTGGCGTGCTTCCGCGGGCCTGGGGCGGCAACTGGACGGTGCGCGGAGGTTTCCGATGTTCTTCGAGATCAAAGACCTGGAACTTCATCCTGTGGAGTTTGCGGAGAAGTTCGAACCAGGTGTGATCGACCTGGGATCGGAATATCGCCAAGTCACGCCGATTGAGAGCAGCGGGCGGGCGGATCTGGTCGAGGAGCATCACGGCAAACATAAGATAATACAGGACATACGCGTCAAAGGTCGATTGGCGACCAGCGTGGAGTTGAGTTGTGCGCGCTGCCTGGAACTACTTATTCAGGATGTGAAGCGGGAGTTCGATCTGTTGTATCGTCCTCAGGGCGCGGACGCGGGGCGGGACGAGATCTCGGTGACCGACGCCGAGGCCGAGATCAGCTATTATGAGGGCGAAGGAATTCTGCTCGACGATGTGGTGCGCGAGCAGGTACTGCTGGCCGTGCCGTTGAAGGTGACGTGCCGCGAAGATTGTAAGGGGTTGTGCCCGCACTGCGGCAAGAACCTGAATATAGAACAGTGCTCGTGCGCAGTGGCGTTGGAAGAACCGCGGTGGGCGGCGTTGAAGGAAATCCGCGGCAAACTGGCGCACTGAGAGCCTGGGAAGCTGGGATATTGCGAGATTGATTCATGCGAGGCCGACGAGCCTCGGCGAGAGGAATTCATAGACCATGCCTAATCCAAAACGAAGACATTCTCAGAAGCGCACATCGACCCGGCGGGCGCACGATGCCCTGAAGAGCCACTCGCTCTCCGAGTGCCCGAACTGCCACGAGAGGAAGATGCCGCATCGGGCTTGCGCCAAGTGCGGCTACTACAAGGGCCGCGAAGTTCTGGACGTTGAGGAAGCCAGCTAATCTCCTGCCACCATGCCTAGCGTGATCGCGCTGGATGCGATGGGTTCGGACCGGGCGCCCAAGCCTGAAATCGAAGGCGCGATCCATGCCGCGCGCAATTACGGCGTGCGCGTGCTGCTGATCGGTCCGGAAACCACGATCAAAGCGGAACTGGAGCGTCACCCAGCGGCGTCGCGGCTACCCCTTGAGGTCGTTCACGCCAGCGAAGTCATTGCCATGGAAGACAAGGCGGTGCAGGCGGTGCGCGCCAAGCGCGACTCCTCCATGCGAGTAGGGGTGCGTCTGGTACGCGAGGGACGGGCGGCGGGCTTCGTCACTGCCGGCAATACCGGCGCCGCAATGGCAACGGCGAAGATGGTGCTGGGAGCGCTGCACGGCGTGGACCGTCCGGCGCTGGCCGCGGTTTTTCCTACTGCTCCGGGGACGGCGGCGATTTTACTGGACGTCGGCGCGAATGTGGATTGCAAGCCGCATAACCTCGAACAGTTCGCGGTGATGGGCGAGATTTATTTCCGCTCCATGTTTGGCCGTTCTGGTTTCGGCGCCGGGAGACGGCCGCGGGTGGGATTGCTCTCCATTGGCGAGGAAGAAACCAAAGGCAATGAACTGACGCGCGAGTCGTTCCAGTTATTGAAACGGCTGCCCTTGAACTTTGTGGGCAACGTGGAAGGGCGCGACCTGTTCAGTGGGCATGTCGACGTGATCGTTGCCGACGGATTCGTGGGCAACGTGGCGCTCAAGATTTCTGAAGGTGTGGCGAACCTGGTGCGCACGGTTCTGAAAGAATCGCTGAAGGCGACGATCACCAGCCAGGTGGGCTACATGCTTTCGCGCAGCGCATTTTCCGATTTCAAAAAGCGCATCGACCACACTGAATACGGCGGCGCGCCGCTGTTGGGTGTGAAGGGCGTCTGCATTATCACGCACGGTTCGTCCAATGCGAACGCGATCAAGAATGCGGTGCGGGTGGCAGCGGAGTTCGCCGAGCGGAACATCAATAAGTCAATCGAGCAGGGACTGGCCGAGCTTCGTCCCGCACCCGTAGCAGTGGAAGCGGCTCCCGCTCGCTAATTCCTGGCAAGATTAAAACGATGACCGAATCAAGAGACGTACCCAGCGTCACCACGTCAGAGCTCGCCACATCATCGCTCGCCGCATCAAAGCTTGCATTTATTTTCCCCGGCCAGGGCTCGCAGGCTGTGGGCATGGGCAAGGATCTTGCCGAGAAGTACCCCATCGCGCGGCAGACGTTCGAAGAAGCCGACCAGGCGCTGGGCTACAAATTATCGCAACTGTGTTTTGAGGGTCCGGAAGATCAGTTGCGTCTTACCGAGATCACGCAGCCGGCGATTCTCACGGTATCGATCGCAGCGCTCAGAGTTCTGGAGGGCCGCGTCCCCAAGCCGAGCTTTGTAGCCGGGCACAGCCTGGGCGAGTATTCGGCGCACGTGGCCTCGGGAACCATGAGCTTTGCCGATGCTGTGCGCACCGTGCGCAATCGCGGAAAGTATATGCAGGAGGCCGTCCCGGTGGGAGTGGGCGCGATGGCGGCAATCCTGGGCATGGATTTGGAGAAGGTTGCCGCGGTTTGCCAGGATGCGGCGCAAGGCGAGGTCTGCTCTCCCGCGAATATTAATTCGCCGGAACAGATTGTCATCTCCGGCAACACTGCTGCGGTGGAGCGCGGAGCAAAGCTTGCCGATGAGCGTGGAGCGAAACGCGCGAAGTTGCTGCCGGTGAGCGCGCCCTTCCATTGTTCGCTGATGAAGCCGGCACAGGACCGGCTGGAATCGGACTTGAACAAGCTCAAAATGCAGCGGCCGGTGTATCCCGTTGCCTGCAATGTGGAGGCGTCTTTGGTCGGCGATGAACTGCGCGCGCGCGCGACCCTGGTGGGCCAGGTAACGGGTTCGGTGAAGTGGGACCAGAGCATGCGCCTGCTGATCGGGGAGGGCGTGCAGACTTTCGTGGAAATCGGGCCGGGAAAAGTTCTGTGCGGGCTGATGCGGCAGATTGACCGCTCGAAGACGTGCGTGAATGTCGGCGACGATGCGTCGCTGACCAAAGCGCTGGAGCAGTTCGGAAGTTAGGGCTTAACGAAACTCCAGATCGCAGGGTGGCGAGCTGATCGTCTTATCCGTTTTGTCCACATACAACTGGGCGTGTTGCGCGCGATCGTTCACGATCAGGTCGACGACTACGCCGCTTCCGCCGCCTGGGCAGTTGCTGGCGCCATAAATCTGATAGCTCTTGATAGCGCCCCACTCGCCGCCCGGTCCCCAATCTTGCCGGAACTCGTTGAATGGATACTGCTTGTGATTCTGCGCATGCTGCTGCCACCCGGGATCGGCAAAGTAGATGCCGTAGGCGGTACCGAAATCCTGCTTCTGCAACGAAGAAAAGAATTTATCGGCAACGTGCTTCTCCGGCCACAAGCGGTTCCACCAGCCGGCGACAGCCAGCAACACGACCAGAACGATTGCCGAAATAATCCGGATTCTCTTCTTCCGCTCTTTTTCCGGATGGTACTCTTTGGCGTCCAATAGGGTCATACGCCTCTAGGATAACGGACACGGCGGGTAAGTCAAAAGTTCCCGGAAAGAAATCCAGCGATCTAAGTTCGGGTCATCGGGTGATCGTGGTTGCAGATGGCCCGATGACCAGATCACGCGATCGCACGATTCTTCTACAGCGTGCGCTTGAAGAGTGGTATCGCGATCCCGAGGGTAATGGCCGCAAAGATCGTCAGAAACAGCATGTCCCCCCCGACGGCCGCCAGCGTCGTCTCTTTCAGCAGCAGGCATTTGAAGCCATCGACGGCGTAGGTGAAGGGGTCAACCCTGGCAATCGCCCGCAACCACGGAGGGAAAGCCTGGATGGGGTAGATTGCGCCGCTGGGAAAGAACAGCAGCGTATTCAGGATGCCAAACATGGCCCGCGGCACCAGCGGGTCTTCGATGCGAACCATCAGCAGAAACATCATGGTGTTGAAGGCAAGCGACGTGAGCACGATCATTATGAGGAGCCCGAACATCGTGACCGGATTGAAAATGGTACTCACCCCGGAAATCAGCGCTCCGATCACACATATGATCACCCCTGTCATCACCGCTTTGATCGCACCCGCCAAATTGAGGCCCAGCACGAGTTCAAGCTTGGTGATGGGCGTGACCAGGTAGCCTTCATGCACCCCGCGCGCCTTGTCGTCGATGTAGAGCATTCCGCCGCCGATCATCACCGAAACGAACATCGCGAGCGTCAGCGAACCGGGCAGCAGATACTTCATGTATTCGATATAGGGATAAAGTTCGACGATGTCGAGCGCGGTCTGCTGCAGGATGCGCGGCTCAACCGTAGGCTGGTTCAGGGCGTTGGTCAGGTCGGTGAGCTCCGCTTCAATTGCGGAACTCATGAAGTTGTCGCTGTTGTCTACCACCAGAGCGATTTGCGGGTGGTTGTCCTCGTAAACCCGGCGCGAGAACTGGGGCGGGATAATTACCGCGCCATCGAGCTTGCCGTTGCGTACGTCTTCTACCGCCTGTTTCTCGTTGTCATAGTAAACCGGAACGAAGGTGCGGATGTTGGCGCGCACGGAGTCGAAGGCTTCGCGAATCCTCAGCGCCTGGGTGCCTCCGTCCTGATCGACGATGGCAAGTTTAGCATCACGAATTTTGCCGCCAAACGCATTGCCCAGAATGATCAACTGCACCAGGGGCATGATCATGGACGCCATCATCAGCGCCGGCGAACGGAAGAACTTGCGCATTTCGCGCTCGACAATCGCCATCATTCTGTTCATGGCTGCAACCCCGGCCGCGGCGGCATGGTGAAGGCATAGGCCTTCTGCAGTTCGTCGCGCAACTGCCTGCCCGTGTAGTGCACGAACACATCGTCCAGTGTCGTGTTCTGCACCGAGAGCGACTTCACCGCAACCCCGGCTTCAACGGCCATCTCGACCAGTTCGGTGGTGGTGCGCGAACCGTTGCCGGTCAGGATGCGGTACATTCCTGCTCCCTCATGCTGCACGGAAGTGACCTCGTCGAGCGTGTGCAGTCGCTGCTCCCAATCGGCTGGAGGATTGTCGAACTGCGCCTCGATCACGTTCGACCCGGGCACGCTGGCTTTCAGAGCCATGGGCGCGTCCAGCGCGACCAGCTTGCCGTGATCCACGATGGCGATGCGATCACAGAGCCGGTCGGCTTCATCCATGTAATGCGTGGTGATCAGGATAGTGAGTTGCCGCTGGCTCTTGATGTTGCCCAGCATCTCCCACACCGCCACGCGCGATACTGGATCCAGTCCAGTGGTGGGCTCGTCGAGGAAGAAGATTTTCGGATGGTGCACTAATCCGCGCGCAATCTCCAGCCGCCGCCGCATGCCGCCGGAGAGCGTCTTGGTCTGCGCGTCGCGCCACTTGGTTAAGTCCACCAGCCCCAGCAGTTCGTCGATCGAGCGTTTTCTTTCCTTCGCCGGCACGTCATAGAGCTTGGCGTAGATGTTCAGATTCTCTTCCACGGTAAGATCGAGATCGCTGGTCAGCGCCTGCGGAATCACGCCGATCATTCGCCGCGCTGCATCCGGCTCTTTAGCTACATCGTGACCCCCGATGAGAGCCCGCCCGCCGGTGATTGGAATCAGCGTGGTCATCATGCGGATCAGCGTCGACTTCCCCGCTCCATTCGGCCCGAGCAAGCCGAAGATTTCACCCTCCTTCACGTTGAAGGAGACATCGTCTACGGCGGTGAAGTCGCCGTACTTCTTGACGATGTGCTGCACTTCGATAGCAAAGACTTCAGACATCATTGCTGCCCCGCTGCCGCCGCGCTCTGCGGATTGCTGCCTTTCAACTGCTCGGGTGAAACCAGCACCTCGGCGGTCATTCCCGGCACATAGGCGCCCTTGGGATTGTCCAATCGGACCTTCAATACGATGGTTCTGATATCCCGTTTACGCCGGCTCACATCGCGCTGGGTGGCGAAGTCGCCCTCCACTCCCTTGAAGAACACCTTGCCGCCGGTGATCGTTCCGCCCGGCATCCGGACGCGCAGCACATCGCCGTAGCCGATGTGGTCGGCGTAGGTCTCCGGGATCGCCACGCGCGCCCAGGTGTCACTCAGATCGACGATGGTCACGATGGGCGCGCCGATGTTCACCACTTCTCCCTGCCGCGCCGCGCGCACCGAAATCGTTCCGCTCACCGGCGCATAGACGCTGGTGTAGCCCAGTCGCACCGCGGCCTGATTCTTCTGAGCGATGGCATTCTTGAGATCAGCCTCAGTCGATTGCACGGTGCTCTTCGCCGCGTTGGCTTGCTGCGTGCGCGCAATGGCCGAGTTCAAATCGGCTTCCGCGGCTTTCACCAGATCCTGCTGAGCCTGCGCCGTCGCCTGCGCCGCCTGCAGGTTGGTCTCGGCCTGCACGCGGTCCTGATCCGAAGCGACTCCGACTTTGGCCAATTCGATCGTGCGCCGGCTGTCGCTTGCTGTGCGATCAAGTGCAGCCTTCGCCTGCAAGAGTTGTGCCTTGGCGGAAGAAAGCTTGGCCTGCGCGTTGGCAACATCGCTCGAAGTCGAGCCTGATGTGGATTTCTCCGTATGTTGCATCTCTGAAACTTTGTTTTGCACGCTGGCGATGTTCGCCGCAGCGGCAGCTTCCTGCGTCTGCAACTCGGAAGGATCGAGCACGGCGATGAGGTCTCCAGCCTTCACCGGCGTGCCTTCATCCACCAGCAACTTCTGGATGCGGCCTTCCACCTGCGCGCTGACGATTACCTGGTTGGCATCGACCGTGCCGATCAGAACCAGGTCTTTGGAGTGGTCGGACGAGAAAAAATAGTAGATCGCGGCCATCACGAAGATGATGCCGATGAGCATAAAGAAACGGTTACGAGCACTCATTTGCGTACTCCTGATTGGCGAACTGCTGGGCCCACGCCGGCGCGGGGTTGAAATAGCGCCGCGGAAATAAAATCGAGAACCGCAGCCCGGCGCTGGGCGATCCGCTGCGGCGCCAGCGGATTGAAGTGGACAATCCGCTGCATCACCGGGGCGCTGCTGAAATAGAAAACGATCATTGCCACCATGGAAGGAACGAAATGCACGGGGTCGACCTGCCGGAATTCGCCTTCCGCGATTCCTTTGTGCAGTAGCTCGCCGACCCGCCGGTAGATTGGCTGAAAGTAGGTCTTGACCAATCTGTCGATGTGCTCGGAGTGGCCCTCGCGGGCCCGCATCATCTCGCGCTGCATCAGCTTGGGATAGATATGGTTGGAAGCGATGAAATCGAAATACGCGCCCACGTAAGCTATGATTTTCTCGCGCGGCGGCAGGTCGCTGTCGAGTACGTGAAAGACTTTTGCCTTCATTCCGGAAAATGCATGATCGAGCACCGCGCCATAAAGCGTTTCCTTATCCTTGAAGTAGTAATAAAGCAGGGCCTTGTTCACCCGGGCCTCGCGCGCGATGGCGTCGGTGCGGGCTCCGGCAATGCCGAGTTCGGCAAACTCCTTTGCCGCCGCCTGCAGAATGGCGGCACGGCTCTCCTCCGGCTGTCCGCGGGAGCCCATGCGGGGAGGGTGATGGCGATATCGGAAGAGTTGCGCCATGTCTTAATTAACTGGTTAGTTAGATAAAGTATACACCAAGACAGGAGAAATGCAACCGAATCGGATCACGGAAGGATGTTTCGAGGACTATGCCGCTCCGCCCGCGATCGAAGGCACCAGCAGCACCTCATCGCCATCGCTGAAGATGTAACCAGGCCCGCCGAGGAAGCGGATGTCCTCCTCATTCACGTAGATATTGATGAACCGGCGCACCTGTCCAGCCTCGTCGCGCAGGTGGGGCTTCAATTCCGGAAACTTTTCATCAAGCACGGAGAACAGTTCTCCCAGGTTCGTGGCCGCGCACGCGATCGAGCCTACGCCCGCCGTGTGCCGCCGCAGGGCAGTTGGAATTTGCACCGTGATCGCCATCGTATGCCTCCGCTTCCTACACGCCCACAGGGGCCGCCGCTTCTGTGGCGACCTCCACGGCGTCCAGTGTTTCCTGAAGATACTTCTCGAATTCGGCCAGCTTGGGCGCAATCGGCCGCTCCGTCTCATAGACGCCGGCCAGCACATCGGTTGTCTTCAGGCCGTTTCCAGTGATGCACAACACGGTTGTTTCCTCGGGCAGGATGCGGTCCTGGCGGTAGAGCTTGCCCGCCGTGCCCACCGTGACACCGCCTGCGGTTTCGGTGAAGATGCCTTCAGTTTCCGCCAGCAGCCGGATCGAATCGATCACCTCGGGATCGCTCACGTCCTCGCTCCATCCCCCGCTGTGCTTGATGGTCTTGATGGCATAGTGCCCGTCGGCGGGATTGCCGATGGCAAGCGAGCGCGCGATGGTCGCCGGCTTCTGCGGCTCGATCTCGGCGCTCCCGGTCTTCACCGCGGTTGAAATCGGAGAGCACCCGGTCGCCTGCGCCCCAAAGAACTTCACCGGCTTCTCCTCGACCAAGTCAAGCTTGATCAGTTCATCGAACGCCTTCTTGATCTTTGTGATCAATGACCCGCCGGCCATGGGAACCACCACGTTGTCCGGCAGGCGCCAGCCCAGTTGCTCGGCGATTTCGAAGCCGACGGTCTTCGATCCTTCGGCATAATAGGGCCGCAGGTTTACGTTGACGAACCCCCAGCGCCGCTCTTCGGCAATCTGGGAGCACAGGCGGTTCACCTGGTCGTAGTTACCCGCGATGCGCACCACGTTCGCTCCGAAGACTTGCGTGCCCAGAATCTTTGCCGGCTCCAGATCGGAGGGGATAAAGATCCAGGCCTTCAGGCCCAGGCGCGCTGCATGTGCGGCCACGGCATTCGCCAGGTTTCCGGTGGAAGAACACGCGACCGTATCGAAGCCGAACGCGCACGCCTGGGCCAGAGCTACTGCCACCACGCGATCTTTGAAGCTCAGCGTAGGCAGGCAAACGGCATCGTTCTTGAGGTAAAGATTCTGCGCTGCGGTTTTCACATCGTTGTTACCGGCCAGCCGCGCCGCCAGACGCGGTGCCTGGAATAGAGGCGTGAATCCAACCGGCAGCCGGGGCTCAAACCCCGCGGGCAGGGGCAGCAACTCGGCATAGCGCCACATGTTCGGCGGCCGCTCGGCGATCCGCTCACGGCTAAATGTTCCCTGGACAATCGAGGCCCGGATCGTGTCGTAGTCGTAAGTGATTTCCAGAGGAGAGAAACACTCATCGCAGATCGAGCGGGGCTGGTTTCCCCAGCTTCGGCCGCATTCCCGGCAGCGCAGTTCGTAGTGAAGTTGACCGTCGTATTTCGACATCGGGCTACTCGCTTTCTTCTACCCAGTTGCAGCGAGTAGCTGGGGACGAGCCGGGAAAAAGCACCCTAAAACAGAAAAGCCTCTTTTTCCAGGAAAAAAGGAAAAGAGGTATCGGAATGCAAATAAAAATGAAGCTCGCATCCGAATCTCATGTTCCCCGTTTCCGGGCGGGAGTTGGCACCTGGCGGTCGGGATAGATGATCCCGATCCGGTTGCCGTGGCGTCACAGGGCTCGTCCCTCAGCCACTCTGCATGAAATTCAGGTCTGCCCCGAAAGGCAAACTTGTTCACACAATGCTACAACGCCGCCTGAGGTTCGTCAATCAGCAATTGGTTCTTGGGTAACTTGGGGAGATGTGCCTGCTACCGCCGGTCGCGGAGAGCCATTTCGCGGACTAGTTCGCTGGAGGTCGCCTTCAGCCGCTGTACCAGCACCAGGGCCAGCGAGCGATAAAAGCGGGAAGCGAGTCTGGGAAAGGCTTCCAGGATCTCTCGCAGTTCGTGCGCTTTTATTTCATCGACCTCCACTGCTTCCTCCCTCGCCATCACGGCCGCGGTAGCCTTACCCTGTTCCAGAAAAGCCATGTCGCCGCAGATGTCTCCTGGTCCAAGCGTGGCCACAATCGTACGGGAACTAGTCCCAGCCAGTTCCACGGACGCTTCCCCCAGGCAAATGATGAAGATGCTGTCGCCCCAGTCACCCTGCCGGATGATCTCGTCCCCCAGTTTGAAGGTGCGCCGCACCGCCTTTGCCCGGATCAGGATCCAGTCATCCGCAGTCAGGTAAGGAAGGCGATTCCCGGTCATGCCCATGACATCGGCAAAAGTAACCAAATCCTGTAGTTACCGGGATGATCGGAGGTGCAATCGATGGATGGGACCGTTTCACGACGATGGCCAGCCGAGGGCGAGAATCGAGACCCCTGCAAACTCTACCGGCTGTATTGATTTTTCTTCTTGTCAGCGTGCCGCTCCAACCCAAGCTGAATCAGTCGGTCAATCAAGTCCGGGTATGCCAGCCCCGACGCTGCCCACAACTTCGGATACATGCTGATCGCCGTGAATCCCGGCATGGTGTTGATCTCATTCAAATAAATCTTCCGCGTTTGTTTTCGTGATACGTTCCCGGAACCGGGCTCCATCAGAAAATCCACGCGCGCCAGCCCGGAGCAGTCCACTGCTTTGAACGACTGCACCGCCAGTTCCTGAACTCTCTTCGTTTCAGCCTTGGTGAGCTTCGCCGGGATAATCAGCTCGGAACCTTCGTCGAGATACTTGGCGTTGTAGTCGTAGAACTCCTTGACCGGAACAATTTCGCCGGGGATCGAGGCCACCGGTTCGTCGTTGCCCAGCACCGAGCACTCGATTTCGCGAGCCTTGCTTTTCTTCCCGCCCACGCCCTGCTCGATGACAATCTTGCGGTCGAATTTCGCTGCTTCCTCAATGGCGGGGCCCAGTTCCTTGCGGTCGTGCGCCTTGCTGATGCCGACCGACGATCCCAAATTCGCCGGCTTCACAAACACGGGATACCTCAGCTTGCTCTCCACCAACTTCTGCACCTTCTTCGGCTCATTCGCCCATGCACTGCGCAGAATCGTGACGTGCTTTACGATGGGCAGTCCCGCGGCAAGAAATAGGGACTTCATAATGTCCTTGTCCATGCCCGCAGCCGAGCCGAGCACGCCGGCACCGACATAAGCAATGTCCGCCAGTTCGAGCAGGCCCTGAATGGTTCCATCTTCGCCGAACGTGCCATGCAGCACGGGAAAGATCACATCCACGTCGATAGCGCGATCGCTGGCGCGCCGCGCGAGCGCCGCATCCGTCTGAAAAGGGACCAGCCCACTCCGCCGGTGCACTGGCTCCGGCGGCACCACGACGGATTCTCCCCGGGCCAGCACCGCCGCGGCCGGAGTAGTTTCAGGATCGCCGGCACGCAGTTGCCGAGGCTCCAGCACAAGCTTGCCCTGCAACAAATTCTCGGCGTGCTCCGCCGTCAGCCAGCGTCCATCTTTAGTAATGCCGATGGGAACAACTTCATACTTGTCCTTATCGATCGCGTTAAGAACCGACGCAGCCGAAAGCAGCGAGACTTCATGCTCCCCGCTGCGCCCGCCAAAGAGAATACCGACGCGAAGCTTTTTCATAATCTCTTACAAGATCTTCTTCCCAAAGGCCGACAGCGCCAACTCCACTGCCAGGTCCGCGGTCCGGTTGTGCTCATCGATCACCGGATTCACCTCAACAATCTCGAAACTGAGCATGCGTCCGTGGTCGGCAATGATTTCCATCGCCAGGTGAGCTTCGCGGTACGTCGCACCACCCCGCACCGGAGTGCCCACCCCGGGCGCGTCCTCGGGATCAATCCAATCCATGTCGAGCGAAATATGATAGCCGGCCGTGCCGCGCCCAGCCATGCGCAGAGCTTCTTCCATCACGGTACGCATGCCGCGTTCGTCGATGTCGCGCATGGTGAAAACGCCGAGGCCGGCGCGCCGTACATTCTCTTTTTCGACTGCGTCAATGTCACGCACGCCCACCAGCACGCAGTTCTCCGGCTTCACCTTCGGAGAGAAATCAAAGATGTTCTGCAGTTCAGCCGGACCCAGTCCCATGAGCGCGGCCAGCGGCATCCCGTGTACGTTGCCGCTCGGCGAAGTCTCGGGCGTATTGATGTCGGTATGAGCATCGATCCAGATCAGCCCGATCCGCTGATTCTGCCGGCGATAAAATTCCGCCACGCCTGATACCGACCCTGCCGCCATCGAATGATCCCCGCCCAACGACAAAGGAATTTTCCCTGCTTCGAGCGTCTTAAGCACCAGTTCCGCATGCTTGGTGCACGTCGCCGTAATTTCCTTCAAGTACTTGGCGTGAGTGTCGCCCTCTTTTTTCTGCTCGGGGATAGCCACGGCAACGTTGCCGCCATCTTCCACTTCATGTCCCAGTGCTTCCAGCCGTGCTTCCAGTCCAGCGACCCTGACGGCCGAAGGCCCCATGTCGACGCCCCGGCGGGACTGGCCCAGATCAAGCGGCACGCCGATCACGCGAATCTTCTTGGGTGCAATGGTGGTGGAGTTTATGGTCGTCGTCATTGGTCCAGATGTTTTTCTTCCATCCTCCGAGCTCTCGGTGTAATCGAGGATGAAAAGCTCTACGGATATAACCGGTGCAGCATCCGCGGGAACGGAATCGTCTCCCGCACGTGCTCGAGGCCGCAGATCCAGGCCACGGCCCGCTCAATGCCCATACCGAAGCCGCCGTGTGGCACGCTGCCGTACTTGCGTAAATCCAGATACCACTTGAATGCTTCTTCCGGCAGTCCATGTTCGCGAATGCGCTGCACCAGCAACTCGTACGATGCCATGCGCTGCGAGCCGCCAATGATTTCTCCGTAGCCTTCCGGCGCCAGCACATCCACACACAACGCCAGTTCCGGGCGTTGCGGATCAGGCTCCATGTAGAACGCTTTGACCTTCGCCGGGTAGCGATGCACCATCACAGGCTTGTCGAATTGCGCCGAAAGATAAGTTTCGTCGGGCGACCCCAGGTCGCCGCCCCATTCGAACTTCGTTTCCAACGCACCTTTGGCGTGACCTTCCTGCAAGTTCTTGACTGCATCGTCGTAAGTGATTCGCGGGAAGGGCGGCTCAATCTTTTCGAGTTTCGAAAGGTCGCGGCCGATCGCCTGCAGGTCGACGCGTCGGTGCTCCAGGCAACGCTTCACAACGAAACTGATCAACCCTTCGGCCAGATCCATCAGGTCGTCGAGTTGGGCATACGCAATTTCCGGCTCGACCATCCAGAACTCGGTGAGGTGACGGCGTGTCTTCGACTTCTCCGCCCGAAACGTCGGACCGAACGAATACACTTTGCCCAACGCCATCGCCGTGGCTTCGATGTAAAGTTGGCCGGACTGGGTAAGATAGGCCTGCTCGTCGAAGTAATCGACGGGGAAGAGCGTGCTCGTGCCTTCGCATGCCGCCGGAGTCAGGATGGGCGGATCGGTGAGCGTGAAGCCGCGTTCGTCGAAGAAATCGCGCACCGCTTTGATAATCTCCGCGCGCACCCGCAGAATCGACGCCTGCCGTTGCGACCGCACCCAGAGGTGCCGGTGCTCCATCAGGAACTCCACGCCATGTTCTTTCGGCGTGATGGGGTAAGGATCGGACTCCGGCACACGCTGCACCACCTGAACGTTCACCACATCGAGTTCATAGCCGCCGGGAGCGCGTTTATCAGCGCGAACTTTGCCTTCGATGATCACGCTCGACTCCTGCGTCAGCGTTTTGATCGCCTCGAACACCTCCGGCGTAACCGCGTTCTTCGGCACCACCCCCTGAATCACGCCCGAGCCGTCGCGAAACTGCGGAAACAGCAACTTCCCGCTCTCGCGCAGGTTATAGAGCCACCCGCGGAGCGTCACTGACTGCCCTTCGTGCTTCCCGATTTCCGCAATCGTAGTTACAGGTGACATATGATTTTGTATTTTGATAATCGTGTAATCGAGTAATTGAAAATCGCGTCGGGCACTCCTTTCAAAATGCCCGATTACAAATTACCCATTCACCAAATGGTTTACGCCGTTTCCAGCTTTGCGAACGTCGCCTCGAATTTCTCCAGCGGATTCACCTTCTCGTCTTCCGCCAGTTCCAGCATCAAAGGCGGTGTCTGCGGTGCCGAACGCAACAGTTCCATGGCTTCTTTCCAGTCGATCGTTCCTTGTCCCGGCCACAGATGCGAATCGTGAAGTCTGGCATTGTCATGAACATGCGTCGAGCACACCTGCTTCCGCACGATCTCGAAAGCCTCGCGCACCGACCCCATCATGTGGGCGTGCCCGAGATCGAAACAAATCCCCACATCGTCAAAATGGGCAGCGTGAATCATCTCCACCAGCTTCTCCGGCGTGGAGAGTTCGTTGGGAATGTTTTCCAGCAGAAGGCGCACTCCGAGCGGCTTGGCAAACGCGCGCAGATGCTCGATGGAGGTCATCGCCGATTCGAACTTCTTCTCGCTGAAGCTCTCATTGGGCAAGCCTAAATGCTGCACCAGAAAGCGAAATGGAATCTGCTCCGCGATTTCCAGTGCCCGCTTCACTTCATCCATCGCCTCCACCAGCGCTGCCCGGTCGGTGGACGCCAAATTCACCGGCGGGGCCCCGGCCCGGCCCCACTCGTAATCGGCATAAAGGGGCGAGTGCACCGAATTCAGCGGAATTCCGCTCCCGCGAAACCACTCGGCAATCTCCTTGACGTGCGCCTTGCGGTTGGCATAGTCAAGATGTTGCCGCGCCGCGAAAATCTCAATCGCCTGCACTCCGCTGCGAGCCAGCCCATCCAGAATCCCCGGATGCAGCCGCTCCTTCACGTATAAATAGGTTGAAACTGCTCTCAGCATCAGTACCCCACCGCTTTTCCGTTGTACCTGCCATCGCTCGCGCCCAGCCGTTCGCCAGTTTTCGCGTCGATCGCGATGCACTCCGCATCGCTCCAGTATGGAGACACATACTCCCCATAGCGGAGCCCCATCTGTACGTTGTATCCCATCTGCTTCAGTGCGCTCACCGTGTCCGGCGAAAACCATTGCTCGACGTTCAACACATCCGGCAGCCACTGATTATGAAAGCGCGGAGCATTCACCGCCTCCTGAATGTTCATCCCGTAATCCACAACGCCCATCAGAACATTGGCCACTGTGGTAATGATTTTCGAACTCCCCGGTGAACCGAGCACCATTACCGTCTTGCCATCACGAACCACAATAGTCGGCGTCATCGAAGACAGCGGCCGCTTCCCCGGCCCAATCGCATTCGCCGCGCCCTGAATCAAACCATCGGAGTTCGGCACGCCCGGCTTGGCCGAGAAGTCATCCATTTCGTCGTTCAGCAAAAATCCCAAGCCCTCAGCCGTAACCCGCGATCCGAACCAGTCATTGATGGTCGTCGTGACTGCCACGGCATTCCCCTCGGCATCTACCACGGAATAGTGCGTGGTGTGCGGCGACTCATGATTCGCTGTCGGCTCCGGATGCGCGGCAGCATATTGCTCAAGTGCACTGAAAATCGCCGGCCGCTTCAACTCCTTGCTGGCGCTGGCATGGTCCGCTTCAATCGAATCCCGCCACGCGGCTCCATATTTCTTGTCGATAAGTTCCGCTACAGGAATCTTGGAAAAGTCCGGATCACCCATAAATTCCGCTCGATCAAAAAACGCCCGCCGGAACGCCTCCGTGGTGAAATGAATCGACTGCGCCGACCGATCCCCCATCCTCGCCAGATCGTACCCTTCCAGAATATTCAACGATTCAATCAGAACGGTTCCACCGGAAGAAGGAGGCGGTGAGCTGATGACGTCATATCCGCGATACGTTCCCCGCACCGGCTCGCGCTCTTTCACTTCATACTGCGCCAGATCATCGGCTGTGATCAGCCCTCCGCCCTTCTGCATCGCCGCCGCTAATTCCCGCGCCAGCGCCCCGTGATAGAAGTCATCCGGCTTCGCGGCGATCCGCTCCAGAGTCTTTGCCAAGTCGGGCTGGCGGAAAACCTCTCCCGGCTGGTAGTAACTGCCGCCGCGCTGAAAGATGCGCCGCGACTCTGGAAACTGGCTCAGATATTTATCGTGCAGATCCTGCGCTTCTCCCCAGCTCAGCGCATAACCCTCGCGCGCCAGCCGGATGGCCGGCGCCATTACCTGCTTCAGCGTCAGCCTGCCGTATTTCTGCTCGGCGTAAACCATGCCCGCAACCGATCCCGGCACGCCGATTGCCTTGTACCCGATCTCGCTGGCGCCTTCGATCACGTTGCCCTGCGCGTCCAGATACATACCAGGCGTCGCGGCTGCCGGAGCCTTTTCGCGATAGTCGAGGAAATGTACTTTGCCGTCGGCCATCCGCACCAGCATAAATCCGCCGCCGCCCAGATTCCCCGCCGGCGGGTGTACCACCGCCAGCGCGAATCCCGTAGCCACCGCGGCGTCCACGGCGTTGCCGCCAGCCTGCATCATCTCGACCCCGGCCCGCGAGGCTAACTCATGAACGCTGACCACGATACCGTGGGCCGCGTGCACCGGTTCCGTGGAGCCGCTGGCGCTGGCTGGAACGAAAAGCGCCACCGCCGCCATGAGCAACAAAATCAATGATTTGTGCCGGGATTCCATGAGGGTCGAAGGCGTCCACCAATGCGAGGACTCTTGAGGCTAGCCGACGGCGCCAAGGAGAGTCAAATCAGCCGGGCTCATGTGGGGCGGACGCCCTCGTCCGCCAACTCTATCCACCGGGTAAAATCTCAACCCTTCTCAATCTTCTTTCTTGCGACGTGCACGCCTGGCGAGGCCTCTCTTCTTCTTGAGCTTCTTTTTCTTGAGCTTCTTCTTCTTGAGCTTCTTTCCCGTCGCTTTCGCCGCCACCATCTCATACGACTGCCGGATCAACTGTTCCAACTCGTCACCCGGTGCGGCGTCCAGCCTATCCAGCATCACCCATTTGTAGCGTCCAACATACGGCGCCGGACGAATGTCCTCGCGCTCGATCAACTCGGCAAAAGTCTCCGGCGTGCACTTGAAACACAGCCGTGGATCGTCCAGGCTAACGATCGCGAAAATCTTCCCCCTGATTTTGAAGCACAGATCGTCGCCCCACTGCAGGTTCTCGGTCGCATCCGGGAAAAACAGACAGTAAGCGCGGATGGAATCGACGTTCATATTGATAGATCGAGCGGTTCGGCAATCGGCAGTTCAGCGATCGGAAGATCAGGCAAAGACCGCCCGTGGAACGGCGTTCCCTTGCTAAATTAGCTGATTCCCCCAGCGCCCGCTACAGGTTCTTAATCACCGTGACCTTGCTGTAAGCCACGCGAAATCCCAGCCGCTCGCAGTTGCGCTGCGAGGCGCTCCCGCCCTGCGTGACCACCACGGCGTATTCGCATCCCGCTTCGGCCGCTGCTGCCAGCCGGGCTCGCAGCAGGGCGGTTTGCAGACCACGTCCACGAAACTCAGCCAGCGTTCCAGCCCCGCACACCGCGAAGACACGATGTTCTGGAATCAACAGCCCGGCGCCGCACGCCACCATCGTGCCCTCGATGCTGGCTACAAACGTCAAAGCTCCTTCCATCTGGTAGAGCGGCGTGAGCAAACCCGTGAAGGCCTCAGGTGCGCCTTCAGGAAAGAATGCACGCTCCACAATGGCTGATGAAACCTCGGCCTCTTCCCGTCGACCGCGACGCAGTTCGCAACCGGCGGGTGCTGGCGGGAACTTCTCCTTTGGGTCCAGCCGCCGGTAGAGCACATTATTCAACTCCGCGATGCCGTAGCCGTGTTCCTTGAACATCTCAAATACAGTCGAATCGTGCAGCGGGCACAGATCCACCTGAGATGGAGCCTGGTGCGAACGATAGAACTGTTCTAGCCTCACGAGATCGTCCGCCGTGAGCGGCCGCTCAAAGCCCGCGCCAGTTACTCTTCCGATGGGCGACCCCAGACCGGCGAAGATCATGTGCCCGCCGCAGATTTCTTCCTCCGCGGCTCCAATTGCGGGCCGAGTCTTCTGAAACACCCGCGCATAGAGCACTTGCGGCATCTCTTCGCACGCCTCGAAGCGGCGTGCCAATGCCTTGTCCACGAATAGCATGTCAAGAATCCTTTCCGGATTGAGAAACAGCAAGAAGAATGAGACGGAACGAGTCGCGCACACCTCAAACGCGCTTTCGTTCAGAGTTGCAAGGTTCGCGGAACTAGCGGACGGCAGTCATAGGCAGGAAGGCAGAATATCGCGTTCCGCGGCTCGACGCAATCCGATTTTTCGCCTGAAGCTCGCGGAACAAACGAATCGCTCCCTGTTTACACCTGTTCCCTGGCTTCGCCCAGCGCCACGGACAGATCCAACTTCTTCTTGTTGCGGTAGATTGTGATCTTCACCGTGTCGCCGGCGCGATGGTTGTTCATCATCTGCGACAAATCCTGCTCGTCTTCAACTTTTTCGCCATCAATGGCGACGATCAGGTCTCCCCCCAGCATGATGGGGATATTGCCCAGGTAAGCCCGCTCGGTGCCGCCGTGCAGTCCAGCTTGATCAGCCGAGCCGCCGGGAGTGACCTGCACAATCAGCAAACCGTAATCCGCGGGCAAGCCCATTTCATCGGCCAGCTCCGCACTGATCGGAATGGTGCGCACGCCCAGAGCCGGCCGGCGCACCCGGCCCAGCGTCATCAGGTCGTTGAGCACAGCCTTCGCAGTGTTGATGGGAATAGCAAAGCCGACGCCGGAGTTCTGTCCGACGCTCGAAAGAATCATCGTATTGATGCCGATCACTTCTCCGTGCCAGTTCATCAGCGGACCACCCGAGTTGCCAGGGTTGATCGCGGCATCGGTCTGAATGGCTTCATCAATGGTCGCACCGTTGGGCTCGCGCACCGGGCGGATCGAACTGACGATGCCGCGCGTCATCGTCCCCGCCAGCCCAAACGGATTGCCAATGGCGTAAACCTTCTGCCCCACCTGCAAGTTGCGCGAGTCGCCGAGCACTGACGGAATCAGATCGGGCGCCTTGATTTGAATCACCGCCAGATCGTGTGCCGGATCCGTGCCCACCACCGTCGCCTTATATTTCTTGCGGTTGTGCATGGTTACTTCCACCTGGCGCGCGTCGGCGATGACGTGATAGTTGGTCAGGATGTGGCCCTCCTTGTCGATCACAAAACCTGACCCCTGGCCCTCCTGCGGCACCAACCCGTAGAAGAAGTCGAAGGTCATGGCGCGCGAAGTTACGTTCACCACCGACGGAATATTCTTGCGATAGACGCTGATATTGTTCTGCTCTTCGCTGTCGAGCCCTTCGTTGCCCGAAGCCTCCGTGATCTCCACCTGCGCGGGATGACTGAACCAGCCCACCGGATTCGAGCCCGACACTCTCGCGTTCGAACGCCAGGTGGTGAAGTAGAAGAACGCGCCGGCGATCACCACAGCCAGGAATGCAGGTCGTATGAGTTTCATAAGTTCAAACCTTCGGAGCCGTGGACGAGGCTGAGAACCGAACCTGAGAACAAGGCCTAATCGATTCTACGTTCGATTCTAGAACAATGTTCCTGCCCGAGGCACGCGGCGGAGGGATCTCTCCTTGTCTGTGGATTTCTGCCTGCAATACCCCCTCCCCAGATCCTAATTGGAATCATCATCTTGGCGGGAATCTGTGCAGGAATCCCAGGGACACAACAACTCACCGGCAAAATCTTGCGTTCAAAGGACGTAGGCCCTGTCATATCCACTCGATCCGCCGCCTCCGCCCTGACTACGATGGCCGTATCCGATGTGAGTGGCAAGGTTAGAACATGATCGATCGCACCCAACAGGCCGATCCATTCTTCTTTCGCAAACATAGCCGTTCAGAACATTAACCTCTGCAAATCCTCGCAGACGGGCTCTTCCTCCGATGACATCCTTCGATTCGAACCCTGGGAAAGCGCTGACCAAAACAGCCGAGTGCAATCTGGATTACCCCGGCATATGCCGAAAGGCGATGGCCTAAGGTATATGCCAAAAGGAGATGGCGCTAAAGTCGCCGGGAGAAGGGCCGATGTTCCCATTGAATGTAGAGAAGACCGCAAAGGAAGCTAATATTGCGAGCTCTGCTTTCGACCTTAGAGAAGAGAGGAAACTCAATGATAAAGATCAGGAAGACTTGTACAGCTTTAGCTATCTGTCTCAGCGTAATGGCCGTCAGCAGTGCAGCATTTGCCCAGACAGCTACCGCCACCCTCAACGTGACCGCGATTGTCGGGGATGTTTGCAATATTGCCACCAGCGCAGTGGCGTTCGGCGCCTACGATCCGCTGGTGGTGAACCTGACAGCGCCATTGAATGGAACGGGCACCGTGTCCACAACCTGCGCCAGCGGACTGGCCAACACGATTACCCTCGATCAAGGCGTGAATGCGGCAGGCGGGTCCACCGCTGCAGTGCCGCTGCGGCAACTGAAGTCCGGTACGGCCATGCTTGGCTATTTCCTCTATCAGAACAACACCCGCACGACAGTATGGGGTAACACCCCAGCCTCAGGGTTCTCCGAAACCGGAACCGGGCTGAATACGATTACCACCGTTTACGGCCAAATTCCGGGTGGCGTGAATGCACCTGCCGGCGCGTATGCGGATACCGTAACAGCCACCGTCACCTTCTAACTTGCTGGAGCCCGGTTCCCTGGGATTTCCGCAAACAGCTCAAGACACCGGGCGGGCAGTCTGCGCGTTTCCAGACCGCCTGCCGGGTTTCTCTGATCGAACCGACCATGCCAAGATGGCAATCCAAATTCGGCAGACTGGCGGCCGCCGGCTTCTTTCTGATTGCGCTCCTCCCGAGCGGCTGGGGCAGTTCTTTCAGCGTCATGCCGGTACGCGTCGAACTCTCCCCCGGCAAACTGAATTCCGTCCTCCGAGTCAATAACACCAGTGACGAATCCTTGACTATGCAGGTCTCGGTGTTGAGCTGGACTACCGACGGGGACAAAGATGTCTATACTCCCGTCGATGACATTCTGCTGAACCCGCCCATCTTCAGTGTCCCGGCCCACGCCACGCAGGTCTTACGACTGGGATTACGCAAGTCCAACGGATTGCCCGATGAGCAGGCGTATCGGCTGATCGTCGCCGAAGTACCCAAACCGCTCCCGCCCGGCTTTTACGGATTACGCACCATCGTGCGGGTCAGTATCCCCATCTTCATAAAGACACCAGCTGCTACCGCACAACTCACCTGGGAAGCGAAACGGGACGCCGAAGGCGCTCTGACTGTCACGGCCGTCAATCACGGACATGCCCACATCCAGATCCGGAGCATGGACGTGGTTTGCGGTCCATCGGCGGAGCCGCACAGCAAGGCTCTCAACGATTACCTCCTGCCGGGGCAGAAACACGAATGGATGTTTGACGAGCCGGAACTCCGCGGCTGCCTCCAGATTGATGTGACGGCGAAAACGGATGCCGAGGATCTCCATGCCCAGCTTGCGGTCGTGGAGCCTTAAAGTCTTATGCGGCGCTTCAGGACTATTGCTGCTTTCACCGGTCAGCTTCACCCAAACACCCGATACTTCCGTGCTGCCCGGCAAGACTTCCACAAATTTGCTTCCCCAAGCTGACGCGAAACCAGGCTGGGATCTGGTGGTCGAGATCCACGTCAACGGTCAAATGGTGGGAGAGATGGCGCACGTTCTGCAACCCGAACCGGGGAAGTTCTACGCGACCGCGGATTCTTTTGCCAGCTGGAGGCTGACCCCTCCCGCCGTGGCTGCCTGCCAGGTGGAAGGAGTGAAATACTTCGCGATCGATTCTCTCCCCGGCGCCACTGCACTGCTGGACCCCGTCCTTCAGGTACTCTCCATTTCCGTTCCGCCCAATTTGTTCCGGGAGCAGCGGCTCGGCATCGCCCGGGCGCCTGCTTTAAAGGCGGATTCCGGGCTCGGGATGTTTCTGAATCACGACATGCGGCTGAGCGAGTATCTGGCACATCCCCAGATGGGAGGAATCGTGGAGGCAGGGTTTTTTAGCCGCGAGGGAGTGCTGACCACTCAGGTTGCAGACGCGAATGTCGCGAAAACTCCGCGGCCGATTTGGCTGGACAGCAGCTTTCAGAGTGAGTTCCCGGACCAGCGCGCCGCGTTCACGATCGGAGATTCCACCAGCGCCCCGGCAGTCTGGGCTCGTCAGGTTTACTACACCGGCGTGCGGTGGGCCAGTAAAGACTCCACCCGGCCAGATTTTGTCCCTTTGATATTGCCATCCTTCGCCGGCACGGCCGTGCAACCCTCCACCGTCGATATTTACGTCAACGATATGCGCACCATGCACGAAAACGTCGACCCCGGTCCCTTCACGGTACCGAATATTCCCGTGATCGGGACCCAGGGAGACATCAGCATGGTCGTCACCGACGCTCTGGGAAAGCAACAGGTGGTCAGCCGTTCCTTCATCGCTTCCAGTAAAATTCTGCCGGAGGGCGTGAATGAATATACGTATGAAGCAGGCACGCTGCGCCGGAACTTCGGCCTGACCAGTTGGCAATACGACTCGTTCATGGCGGAAGCTACCCAGAGCCGTGGGATTTCGCCGACGCTCACCCTGGATGCCCGCGCCGAGATCCTGACTACCGGGCAGACCATGGCCGCGGGTGTCGATTATGCGCTCGCCGGGTTTGGAGTGCTCACCGGCGGCGCCGGGTTTAGTCACGATCGCACCGCCGGGCCCGGAACCATGGCCTACGCCCAGTTCACCCGGCAGGGCCGCCACCTGGGCCTCTCGGGAAGTGCACAGATGGCCAGCAATACTTTCCGCCAGCTTGGTCTCCTGCCTCAGCAACTGCCTCCGTTGATTGTGGCGCAAGCCCAGATCAGCCGTACCCTGGCCAAGACCGCATCGCTGGCGTTCGGTTATCTGAACCAGCAAAACCGCACCGGAGCTCACTTCAGCGCCGCCACAGCTTCGTCAACCTGGCGCATCAAGTTGGGGATCTACATGGCTGCGGCTCTGAATTACACGCCGGGCATGGGAAATCCGATGTCACTCAGCATTAGCCTGGTGAAACCTCTCGGTGCGACCCGAACCCTGTCGGTTTCGACGGACATGTCGGGCAAGGGCGCTTCGGTTGGTACGGACTTAATCCAGCAACTGCCAGTCGGCACCGGCTATGGATATCGCCTTCATAACGATGACAGCGCCGCCTCCAAGCACACCGAAGCCGATCTCTCCTATCAGAACGGAACGGGCACCTACCAGGCAGAGGCAAGCGAAGGCGCAGGCCAATCCGGGCTGGCACTTGAAGAGAGCGCTGCCTTGGTCTGGATGGGCCCCTATCTGGTGCGCTCCCGTACGATCAACGATAGCTTCGGCGTGGTGGCGGTTCCGAATCTGGCGGGTGTTCCTGTGTTTGCCAACAATCAGATGGTCGGCAAGACCTCCGGGCAGGGGTTGGCCGTCATCCCGAACCTGATTCCCTACCAGCAGAACACGGTCCATCTCGATGATGACGGCGTCCCCGTGGAAATCAATCTGGATCTCTCGGAAAGGAAGGTCGTTCCTCAGTCGCGTATGGGCATACTGATGAAGTTCGCGGCCCGTCGCGAGCAAGGCGCCTTGTTCCTACTGATTACGGAAGAGAAAACGCCGCTGCCTTTGGGTGCCATGGTACACGTCGCAGGCGAAGACACCAGTTACCAGGTGGCGATGGAGGGCGAAGTCTTCATTGCTTCCTTGTCGTTCCCGGCTCATCTTCTGGCATCCTGGAATGTGGGGCAAGATAAGAACCAATGCGAAGTGACAGTCACTCAAGCGCCCTTTGGCGAATCGCTGCCCAGGATCGGGCCGTTAATATGCACGCGAATCAAGTGAAAGCCGCGTTGAAACGCAGTCTGTGGATCGCTCTTTGTATAGCGGCCCCAGCGGCTGATCTGCGCGCTGCGGTCGCTTGCGGAGTCTCGACTTCCGGAACCCCTTTCGGTTCCTTTGACGTCATCGGCAATGAACCAAGGGACACTCTGGCAAGCATCACGATCTCCTGTACCGGCAAGATTGGAGAGTCAGCGAGTTACACAATCGCCCTGACTCAGGGAACGGGGCCTGCAGCGAACCGCGCCATGAAATCTGGAGCGAGCCTGCTGCGTTATAACCTCTACTCCGACAGCGCGCGCAGACAGATATGGGGAGACGGCACTTCGGGCAGCTCCACCGTCAGCGGCAGTCTTACGATTAGTGCATCGCCGACGAGGCGCGTGTACACCATCTACGGCAGAATCCCCAATGGCCAACGACTGGCCGAGGCTGGCGCCTATATGGATTCTGTCAGCATCCTGGTCTCATATTAGAAATCTCTACCCCTGGGCCTCGGCGCGCAATTTTCCCCATGTCTCCCGCACTTGTTCTCGCGTGTGGTCGAGCGAACCGGAGTTGTCGATTACGTAGTCGGCAGCTTTCATCTTCTCTGCTTCGGGTAGTTGTGCGGCCATGCGGCGCTCGACTTCCTTGCGGGCGGCGTCGAGGTCTAACTTGTGGCGCGCTGCGAAGCGGGTGATGCGCTGCTCGTTGCTGCAGGTGACCACGATCAGGTGGTCGAAACGCTTCGCTGCGCCCGCCTCCACGATGAGCGCGGCTTCCACGATGGCGACGGCGTGGGGATCCTGCCGTCCCATTTCTTCCATCCACTCTTCCTGGCTGCGAATCACCGCGGGATGCACGATGCGGTTCAATTCTTGAATGCGAGACTGGGCTGGAGAAGGCGCGGCCGGCGGCTTGGCTTCCAAAGCAGGCGCGACTGAGCCAAACGCTGCCTCGGCCAGCTTTGCCCGGTTTACGCTTAGGTCGGGATTCAGAATGCCGCCGCCGAAATGGCGCACCACCTCGTTGTACACGGGTTGGCCCGGCAGCATCAGTTGGTGGGCAATGCGGTCTGCCTGGACGAGATGCGCGCCGAGGGCGACCAGCATCTCACCCACCACTGACTTGCCCGACGCAATGCCCCCCGTGAGGCCGACTTTCAGCATAGGCGGTGGCCAGTGGGCAGTGGCCAGTGGTCAGTTAGAGCGGCTTGCATGCGATCCTTCACGAAGTTTCCCAGAGTTTTCAACCGCCAGCCGAAACTCAAAGCCGGGCCACTGATCGCTGATCACTGGCCACTGCCCACTGCGCACTGCCCTCTCCGCATCTTCGCGGCTTTGAGGGTGTTATACATCAGCATCGCAATGGTCAGCGGGCCGACGCCGCCGGGCACCGGGGTCAACGCTCCCGCTACTTCGGCTACGTCCGGATGCACATCGCCGACCAGCGTGGATCCTCTTGCGCGGAAGGCTGCTGCGCGCTTTGCATTGCTCGCCGATCCGCCGGCCAACCCACCGCCGAACAGACGCTGGAATTCCGCAGGATCCGTCACCTGGTTCATGCCGACATCCATCACCGTCGCACCAGGCTTCACGAAATCGCGCGTAATCATGCCGGCACGGCCGATCGCGGCTACGAGAATGTCAGCGCGGCGGCACACTGCCCACAGATCGTGCGTTTTCGAATGACAGACCGTGACCGTGGCGTTGGCGTTGATCAACAGCATGGCAGCGGGCTTGCCCACGATGTCGCTGCGGCCCACCACAACGGCTTCCTGCCCGGCGATGGGAATGTTGCTGCGTTTCAGAATCTCCATGACCCCTGCCGGCGTACAGGGGACCAGGCCGGGGCGCTGCGTCGAAAGAAAACCGACGTTGACGGGATGGAAGCCGTCAACATCTTTGGCGGGATCGACCGCCATTAATATTCTCTTCGAGTCCACTTGCGGCGGCAGTGGCAACTGCACCAGGATGCCGTCAATCTCGTTGCGGCGGTTCAGGTCTTCGACCAGAGCGAGCAATTCGGCGGTGGTCGCGGTTTCGGGCGGCGTGTGCTGCTCGCTGTAGATGCCGACTTCTTCGCAGGCTTTGACCTTACCGCGGACATAAATCTCCGACGCCGGATTGTGCCCGACGAGGACGACCGCAAGACCAGGGCGCACTCCGGCAGCCGCCATGGTCTTCACTTCCGCAGCCACTTCGCGGCGGATGTCGCTGGCGATTTTCGTGCCGTCGAGGATTCTGGCGGACATAATTTTGCTTCGCTCAGATTCTATCGTAATGGGGAGAGTTGATTTTGAGTACAATGCCTCTGTCATGATTGCCAAAGATTTACTGGAAATTCTGGTTTGCCCGGCATGCAAGCAGGCCCTCGAGTACCGGGAAAAACCGGAGAGCTTGAAGTGCAGGCAGTGCCGCCGTGTCTATGCAGTGAAGGACGACATTCCCATCATGCTGGTGGACGAAGCAACCATCGAGGCCTAGCAGGCTCTCAGCCCGGCTCGAATCAGCGACCCAAGATGGCGGATCCGAATTCGCGTCTCGCTCGGGGAGTTGCCTCGTCTGCTCGCCAGCTTCAGTATTCACATTCCGTTCACGCCCCTGACACCTTTCTGTCGACATTTTCCCCGTAAACTCAGGCACTCGCGGCCTCGCAGGCAGCGGCGGAATCGCCGGTAACCGCCGAGGATTCCCGAGGTGCATTCCCGAACTGACACTCTGTGTCAGTTTCTGGGACGGTGGAGGTTACCAACGACACTTGGGCGAGGTGGGAAGCCCTTACGGGGTTGTCCGCAACTTCCGATATTCACTGGTGTTAATGAATCTAAGGCGGCCCGCTTTCCGTATATGAAACCAGAGGGCGGGCGCGGCAGCCAAATTGCATGCAACTTGCATGGCTGCCGATGAGTCTAATAGCCACAAGCGGTACAGGTCGGAGTCGGAGGTGATGACGGCCATGTTTGAAAAAGCGATGAATGATAGAGCCAACAACGATAAAGACAGGTTCACGGTGACCGAGCTGGCGGCATTGCGGAGCGATCTGCTGCAAGGTGGCATGATCGACTCTTACGAGGCGGCCGAATTGCTGCAGGTTTTCCTGATGGGCCGCGGCTACGGAGTATCGCCTAAGGCGGCTCTGGATGCGGCGGGCCGGGTGGAGATGGCGGGGTGCGCCCTGCCTGTCCTGCAACATGAATTAGAGAACCTCGCGATGGTGATGTAAGCGCTGATCGCGGCGCGGGCCGGTGACCCCGCGGCGCAATCGGGCGAGAACCTCTGGATTTTGACATTCTGGATTGGCTGATCGAAACAAGATTGACCGAACCAGTTCCACGCAAAGAGAGCCGGGCCAACCAGCCCGGCTTTGTGGCGTTTAGGGCCTGCAAATCGACGATATGAGCGCAGCAATGGAATCAGGGGGTTAGGTTGTGGAAGGAAGGCCTACTTTCGAGGGGAACGACTACGAAAGTAGGCTTGACAGGCGCAGGTTGTGCGCTGCCGAGCCTGGTGAGAACTCCCCGACGCGTTCGTGCCGATTGAGTGTCACGGGGTCTTTCGACTGCGCTCAAAATGACATAGGAATATGGAGTTGGCGGAGTCTTTACTTCTTCTTCGTTGTCGTTACCGCGGCGCGGGTAGCGCGTTCTTGCAGGGCCAGCGTGACCACCTGCATCATGTCGTCCTGGGGGGCGGGCTTGCCGGTCCAGATTTCGAACTGGCGGGCAGCCTGGTGGACGAACATTTCGATGCCGGGAATGATTTGGGCGCCTCGCTCTTTTGCCAGTTGCAGCAAGCGGGTTTCGGCGGGATCGTAGATCATGTCGAAAACGTAGCGGGCGTTGATTTCTTTTTCCTGCAGCGGAGACTCGCGGGTGTTGCCCATGCCCAGCGGGGTGGCGTTGATGATCACGTCGAAGACGAACTTTTTGAGGTCGGAGCGTTTTATGGAGCGGGCGTGAGCGCGACGAGCAAGTTTCTGCGCGGGGGCGAGGCTGCGGTTCAGGATGAAGACTTCGGCTCCGCGTTCTTTCAGGCCGAAGACGGCGGCGCGGGCGGCGCCTCCGGCGCCTAGCACCAGTATCTTCGCGTCCTGCAGAGTAGTGAGGCGGCGTTCCAGCGGACGAACTACTCCCGAAGTGTCGGTGTTGAAGCCATAGAGTTTGCCGTCCTGGGCACGGACTACCGTGTTGCAAGCGCCGATCTTTGTGGTGTGCGAGTCCGTGTTGTCCAGATAAGGAAGGATGGCCTCTTTGTACGGCATGGTGATGCTAAGGCCGTGGATGGGAATCTCGCGCACGCAGTTCAGCAGATCTTTGAGAGTCTTGGCGTGGAGGGCGAGGTAGACGGCGTTGACGTTCTCGCGGCGGAAGGCCGCATTCATGATGGCGGGGGAAAGGGAGTGGGCGACCGGGTCTCCGGCAACGCCGTAGACGCGGGTGGCGGCATCGACGGTGTCGATGCGGTAGACGCTGCGCAGTTCCTGGGCGGTGGCTTGGCCGGGAGCGGTTTCTTCTCCGGCGCTGGCGGAGGCGAACGTGAAAACACTGCCCGCGCGGACTCCGAGCACGCGGCTGATGATGCCTTGTTCGCCCATGCACACGCCGACCAGAGACTGGTTGTCGGCTTCGCGCCCCAGAAACTGGATCATAGAAACATTGTCGGAGAGAGTGGCAGCCGTGCTGACCACTTTGTAGAAGTCGGCGGGGAAGGTGCGCATCTTCTCCAGGGTTTCGTCGAGCTTCTTGGTTCCCCGGAAGTCATGAAAGGAAAGAATCAGAGCGGAGCGGCCGCGCAGCTTCTGCAGTTGAGCAGGCTTGCACTTTAGTGCGGTCTGGAGCTCAACGTCGACCAGTTGGCAGCCGAGGGCCGAAGCCTTGGAGAGGATGTCGAGCTGAGAAGCGATGGAACCGCGGAACTTGCCTCCGCTGGCGACGCGGCGGCAGGTGGCGATGACCACGGTGCCGGGGTGAGTATCGAGAAAATGCTTGACCTTGGGAAGCGCCAAACCGGGCTTTGAAATGTAGTCCAACCTGAACTCCAGGAAGGAGTTATCGCGAATCAGAGCATCGGCTTTTTCGACCATTTCGGTGGGGTCCGCAGCCGTGATCGCGACACAGACGCGGGGCATGCGCAAAGGCAACAAACGAGGCACGTAACTCTTGGCAGCAGAAATCATCTTGAATCAGTAGGTTCGGAATCAGCAGGTTCGGAATCAACAGGTTCGGCGCGAATCTTACAGGGGCTTAATTCCATATGCAACAGGGATTCACAAATTGCCCGAAAAACCTATTTTCACAAACCGCCTGACACCCTCGTAACCTTGACCCCCTCTTACCCCCTTGTTACCTTCCATCTGAAGCCTAGCTTCCATGGCATTTTGCTGGAGAGGGGCGGCGTGTGTCTTCCCTTCTCGGAGGTAACATGAAGAAAATAGGACTGTTAGTGTTGTTGGCCGCGACCGCGGCCTGGACGCAATCGGCGGTCGATGCGACTCCGGCGGACTCAACCACCCCACCGGGCACGGTTTTGACGACCGCCAACTTTCCCACGCAGCGGGTGCAGATGCCCACCTACGCAGATATCTACTGCGCTGGTTTCATCAACCGGCAGACCCTGCCCGACGCCAACTTTGTCGCTGGCGGGTTGCAGACTCCGTCAACCACGAAATTCGTGCGGGGCGACATCGTCTACCTGCAAGGGACCGGCTACACCGCCGGAGCGCAGTACGAGATTGTGCGGGCTTTGCGGGACATCAACGAGTATGAGATGTTTCCCGGCCAGAGCAAGCTGCTCAAGGCTACGGGACAGCCGTACGAGGAAGTCGGCCGCCTGCGTGTGATCGACACCCGCAGCAAGGCGGCGGTGGCGCAGATCGAATACTCCTGTGATCCCATCAATCCGGGAGATACGGCGATTCCTTTTGCCGAGAAAACCATGGTGCCATTTCACGCGCCGCTTCGTTTTGACCGCTTCCTGCCCACCGGCAGCAAGGTTTCTGGGCGGATCGTGATGGGGAAGGATTTTGACTCGGTCATGGGAACGGGCCAGAAGGTCTACTTCAATGTGGGAGCGAACCAGGGCGTGAAGGTCGGCGACTATTTCCGCGCCGTGCGGAACTATACAGCGGACCTGAACGATCCAGTGGATTCACTCTCGTTCAAGGCAGCGATCAGCGAAGACACGCAGAAGAAGCAGCCTTCCTTCGATCCGGCCATGTTTACCAAGGGGAACGGTCCGGTAATTCACGTCAGGGACCTGCCACGGCGCGCAGTAGGCGAGATCGTGGTCATCGGGACCACGCCCACCACGGCTACCGGAATGGTCGTGTTTGCCATGGAAGATGTACACGCCGGCGACGGTGTGGAGTTGGACGAACAGACGCAGTCGCAATCACAATAACCCTCGCAAGCAGCACGGACACAGTCAAACCGGGGACGGGCAACCGTCTCCGGTTTTATTTTGTGTGGCAGTAGTCAGTGGTCAGTAGTCAGTGGTCAGTGGCCAGCGGGCAGTGACAAACTCCTCGCGGTTTGCAGATCGTCCAGCTCTTGCGGCTCTTTCCAGCGGAGGAAGGGTTTCACGCGCGAACAGTACGGACAGGAAGGGGATGGGCCCTTACTGGGCCCTGACCACTGACCACTGTCTTTGATCACTTCTCACTAGCCACTCTTATCGCCGAAGACTTCCGCGGTGAAAGCTTCGATGGTCGCGCCCTTTTGCCATGCATTCAGGGGCAAGCCGGCTTTGCGGCAGGTTTGTTCCAGGAAAGTGGTGCGGTCCCAGGCGTGCTCGGCGGGGACCTGGGGCAGCAGCAGGCCGCGGCGGCCGTGCAGGCTGATCAGGAGCCCGTGACGGCCGACTTCGATTTCTTCGGCCTGAATCGGTTGCGGGGGCGAGAGAATGCTTAGCTCAATTTCGAGATCAGGAGCTTCTTCCTGAGTGACAGGCGGGAAGCGGTCGTCGTCGAAGGCGGCGGCGCGGGCAGTTTCCGCCACGGCCCGGTAGACCGAACAGGTGGGCAGCACATAGCCTACGCAGCCGCGCAACTCTCCGCGTAAGTGGAGCGAGGTGAAAACGCCACGGGGTTCGGCGAGGTGAGGAGTAGGGGCATCCAGAGAAATCTCGTGATGCCGCAGCGCGGAAGCAACGGAATCGTGCGCCAGGCAAAGCAGCAGGGCGCGCTCTTGCTGAGAGAACTCCTGGCCGGAAGCCGCGCGGGTTGCAGGTTCGCCGCCTTGCGATTGGTTTAGTTCCGGGGCAGCCACTACCGGCGACGAATTAGGTTGTAGGGGCGACATCGGCATCGGCCGGCCGCGGAGCCGGTTGCGGCTTCCGGCGACGGCTGAGAATGAAAGCGCGGCGGCGGCGCTTGGACACGCGCCGGTCAATCTTCGACCAGAATGCGGCGAAGTAATCGATGGCCGAAACCAGCGAAACGCAAACTACGAACCAGATCGCGACATAGGCGATCCAGTGCACCGGGAAAATGAAGTTTCCGTAGACCGGCCACACCTTCCAGCGGTGATCGAGGATTACCGCGACCACGGAAACGATCTGCACCACCATCTTGAATTTGCCCAGTTCGCTGGCTTCGATGGTGAACCCCTCAGACGCGGCGATGGAGCGCAGGCCGCTCACCAGAAACTCGCGGCCGATGATGATCACGGCGATCCAGGCCGGAACCAGGCTGGGATTGAACTGCACCAGGGTCACGAAGGCGGCCGCGATCAGAAGTTTGTCGGCCATGGGATCGAGCAGAATACCCATGGTGGTGATCTGGCCGCGCTTGCGCGCCAGGTATCCATCGATGCCGTCGGTCATCGAAGCCGCGATGAATAGCGCGGAGGCGAGCAGTTCTTTGGCCCCGTGTTCGCTGCTGAAGTGATTGGAAGACAGGATCCAGATCAGCAGAGGAATGCTGCAGATGCGGATCAGCGTGATGGAATTGGGCAGGTTCACCGCGGCTCAGCAACTTCCCGGGAAACAGCTAGATTATCCTCCACGCTGAGAGGGAACGCAATCAAGGGAAATAGGACACAGATGTTCCAGGTCGTGGTCTGGACGGGCTTTGGCGGTTCGCCTACTTCGGAGCGGCCGGAGTCGTCGCGCTTGGCTTTGGCTGCTTGGCGATGACCTGATCTTTGATCTTGTCGTAGGTTGCCTGCGGAATGACCTTCTTCTGTACCAGATCGAGCTTGGTGCGGTAGGGTCGGCCGTCAACGATCTTCTGCGAGTAGGCGTCGCCGATGCCAGGCAGGGCTTTAAGTTGATCCTTTGTCGCCGTGTTGATGTCGAGCTTGTTGGTCGCTGAGGGTTGCGCTTTCATCGCGGTCCCATCAGCAGGAGCGGAGGCTTGCGCTGACGCGATTTCGGAAGCGTTTCCAGCAGGCTGCGCCGCGCTGACACTGCTGACTAAGGAAATGGCAAAGAACAGAACCGCGATTTGTGCCATCAATTGCTTTTCCATCGATTTCATTGTGGTTCCCTCAGAAAGTCTTATGCGTAAATTCCGCGCTGGCGGATGGTATAGGCTACGCGATCAATCGCCAGCATGTAGGCTGCGATGCGATTGTTGACCTTGTGCGTCTCGGCGTAGCGAACCACATCGCCGAAGGACGAAATCATGATCTCTTCCAGTTGCTCGTTGACCACCGACTCCTTCCAGAAGTAGCCCTGGCGGTCCTGCACCCACTCGAAGTAGGAGGTAGTCACGCCACCGGCGTTGGCCAGGATGTCGGGAATCACGAAGACGCCTTTGTCAGTCAGGACATCGTCGGCAGCCGAGGTGGTGGGACCGTTAGCGCCTTCGGCCAGGATGCGGCACTTCACGCGGTTGACGTTGCGCGAGGTGATGACGTTCTCCGTGGCCGCGGGAATCAGGATTTCACATTCTGTGGTGATCAGTTCGGCAGCATCGTAAGCTTCCGCGCCAGGGAAGCCGTGCACCGTCCCATTTTTCTGGCGGAAATCGACTAGCGCATTCAAGTCGATCCCGTTCTTGTTGTAGAGGCCGCCACCCACTTCCGCAATGCCCACCACTTTGTATCCCGCCTGATGCATGAGATGTGCTGCGTTGGAGCCCACGTTCCCGAAGCCCTGGACAATCACGCGGCTGCTTTCGCGCGACAGGCCGAGCTTCTTGATGGCTTCGTCGCACACCACCATCACGCCACGGCCGGTAGCCTCGCGGCGTCCCCTGGAGCCGCCGATGTTGATGGGCTTTCCCGTCACGCACGCCGTCACCGTCTGGCGCATGTGCATGGAGTAGGTGTCCATCATCCACGCCATGATTTGTTCGTTGGTGTTGACGTCTGGAGCAGGAACATCCTTTTCCGGGCCGATGAATTCGATCAGTTCCGACGTGTAGCGCCGCGTCATGCGTTCGATTTCGCCCATCGACATCTTGTGGGGATCGCAGATCACGCCGCCCTTGGCGCCGCCGAAAGGAATGTTGACCACGGCGCATTTCCAGGTCATCCAGCTGGCCAGGGCACGCACTTCATCGAGCGTGACGTCGGGCGCGTAGCGGATGCCGCCTTTACCGGGGCCGCGCGCAATCGAATGCTGCACCCGGAATCCGGTGAAGACTTCGAGGTGGCCGTCATCCATCTGCACCGGGATGTAGACCGTGAGTTCGCGGTTGGGATAGCGCAGAACCCGCCATAGGCCCTCATCGAGATTGAGCTTCTGGGCAGCCAGATCAAAGCGCGCCCGCTGCGATTCCCATGGATTGCTCTCTTTGTCGATGTTCGGTGGGGCAGCCATCGTGGTCATAAATGTGTCTCCGGAATAATTGCGATTCGAGGTGTTGGCCGGCGCCGGGACGAGTTCCCGGAGTGGACGGGCAAACGTTCCGAGTATATGAGCGAGGATGGTTGGGAAGCAAGGCGAGCCTCGGAGCCTCGTCTCCTTGACGCTACCACTACCACCGAATACTATCAATCGGCTGACATGAACCCGGATCCCCTTATCGGCCAGTCCCTCTTGCACTACAAAATTGTGAGCAAACTGGGTTCGGGTGGCATGGGTGTTGTCTACGAAGCCCACGACTCCCAGCTCGGCCGCCGCGTGGCCCTGAAGTTTCTTCCCCCAGAGATGGCGCAGGACAGCCAGTTGCTGGAGCGCTTCCAACGTGAGGCGCGGGCCGCTTCGTCGCTGAATCATCCGAACATTTGCACTATTCACGCGATCGAACAGCACGAGCGCCGTCACTTCATTGTGATGGAGTTGCTGGAGGGGGAAACGCTGGCGCAGAAGATGGGCCGACAGCCGATGGAACTGGACAGGCTGTTGCTGCTGGGAATCCAGATCGCTGACGCCCTCGAATCGGCCCATGCCAAGGGAATTGTCCACCGGGACATCAAGCCGGCGAATATTTTTCTGTCCGAGCGCGGACAGGTGAAGATTCTTGATTTCGGTCTGGCGAAGGTGAGCACTGACGAGAGGGGGTACGGAACTGCTGCCGAGCAGGGGGAGACGCTAGGTTTCGGAGGCGAACTGACTTCGCCGGGCGCAGTCGTGGGGACGGTTTCCTACATGTCGCCGGAGCAGGCGCGAGGCCAACTGGTGGACGCGCGCACGGATATTTTCTCGACAGGCACGGTGCTGTACCAGATGGCGACCGGCACGCTGCCCTTTCAAGGAGACACCTCGGCTGTGATCTTCGACGCCATCCTGAACCGCGACCCCAGGCCCGCTGCCGAGTTGAATCCGGCGCTGCCCGCCGATTTTGTGCGCATCCTGGACAAGACTCTGGAGAAGGACCGGAGTCTACGCTGCCAGACACCCACCGAGCTCAAAACCGACCTCAACCGCCTGAAGCGTGACCTTGAATCCAGCGTACGGCGTGCGCGGGAGAAAACCGATTCTGATCCCGGCGTGCAGAAACAAGCCAGAAAATCGGTAGCCGTTCTCTACTTTGAAAACCTAAGCCGTGCCAAGGAAGACGAATACCTGCGCGATGGCATCACCGAGGACGTGATCACCGAACTTTCCAAGATTCGGGGATTGAACATCTTTTCACGCCCCACCGTTCTTGCTTTCCGGGACAAACCAGTGACCCCCGCTCAGGTCGGTCAGCAACTCGGGGCGGCCTATGCTCTCACCGGTACCTTGCGCCGCGCCGGCGCCCGTCTACGCATCAACGTCCAACTCGTGGATACCCAGACGGATTTCCCACTCTGGTCGGATCGTTTTGATTGCGAGATGAAGGATGTCTTCGAAGTCCAGGACGAAATGGCCCGCAGAATCGCCGGAGCCCTGCGAGTGACGCTTTCTCCCGAGGAACTGGAGGCCTTGGCCGTCAAGCCCACGGAAAACCTGCAGGCTTACGATCTCTACCTGCGCGGCAAACGCTACGCTCGACGCCAGACTCGCCAGGATCTGGAGTTCGCCCTGCAGATGTTCGAAAACGCAGTCACCCTTGACCCCAGCTTCGCGCTTGCTTACGCCGCCAGCGCCAATGCCTGCGCCATGTTCTTCTGCAACTTCAGCCGTGATCAGGTGTGGGTGGAACGCGCGCGGGAGGCCTCTGGGAAGGCCTTGGCTCTGCGCTGGGACTTACCCGAAGTACAGGTCAGCCAAGCTTGGGTGCTTTACGCAGCCGAACTGCACGACGAGGCTGTGCGCATGGCCAAGAAGGCCATCGAACGCAAGCGCGATTGCGAGGGCGCCCACTATCTGCTCTGCCGCGCTTTGTTCGCCGCGGGACGTTACCAGGAAATTCTGGACGTTGCGGAAACTGCCATCGAAGCGAGCGGCGAAGACTACAATGTTTATGTGCCCATCCTGAACTGTCTCGGTGCTATGGGCAAGGAAGAAGCCATTCGCAACATGCGCCAGCGAAGGATGGCGGCGCTCGAAAACCACTTAAAACAAGTGCCCGAAGACCCGCGGGCGCGCATCCTGCTGGGCTCTGACTATGCTCATTTGGCACGGTCGGATGATGCCTTGCGCGAACTGAACATGGCCGTTACTCTGCGTGCCAACGAGGTCTCGATTCTTTACAATGCGGCGTGTCTGTACTGCAAACTGCACAGAAAACAGGAAGCCATGGATGCCCTGCATAAAGCATGGGAGGGGGGATTTAGGGATTCCGCGTGGGCTCGCCGCGATCCGGATCTCCTTCCCCTTCACGACGACCCTGAGTTTGACCGTCTGTATCCGGCAAAAGCTGCGCCAGAGCCTGCCTCCAGTTCCCACTAAATTTAACTGTGGATGAGACCCTGCGAGCAGGCGCAAGAATCATGCGTGCGCTGCTTTACAGCTTAATTTCCATCCCTTCGGCAGCAGCGCGCACCTTCGGATAGTAGTTCCGGGCTTCCTGCACGACCTTGTCAATGACGGCGTCGGTGTGGTCGGGATCGTGGTGGAACAACACCAGTTCCTTGGCGCCGCTCTCCATCACCACATTGACCGCTTCACGCCAATGGCTGTGTCCCCAGCCGCGGCGGCGCGCCTCGTATTCCTCGGGAAGATACTGCGCGTCGTAGATGAGCACGTCCGCGCCCTCGGCTAGTTTGCGGACGGCCTTGTCGAAGGCGGCATCGCCGGGCTCGTTGTCGGTGGCGTAGACGAGCACTCCATCTTTGGTCTCGAGGCGGAAGCCCATGCATCCCTGCGGATGGTTGAGCCACGCGGTTTGCAGTTGAACGCCGTCCTCAATCGTGATGCGTCCGCTGTCGATGTCATAGAAATCGCGCCGCGCCTGCATCTGGCCGATGTCCACTGGAAAGTAAGGCGCGGCCATCTGATCGGCCAGGACTTGTTTGAGGCTGCGGGTGCGGCTGGAGCACTGGAAGAGGAACCGGTTCTCCGCGTTGGCATACAAAGGGCGGAAGAACGGCATGCCTTGAATATGGTCCCAGTGAAAGTGTGAAACGAAGACGTGGGCGGAAAAGGGCCGATCGCCGAATTCACTTTGTAATTGCTGGCCGAGCACGCGGAATCCGGTGCCGCAATCGAAGATGTAAATGCGATCGCCGAAGCGCACCTCGACGCAGGAGGTATTGCCTCCATAGCGCATGTTCTCGGGTTGTGGAGTCGGCGTGGAACCGCGCACGCCCCAGAACTTGATCCGCATAGCCTCGTGACCGCACGGGGGGCCCGCTTGTTTGGTATCTCCCTTGTTATCTTCGGATGACGGACTGCATCCGTCAATTGCCGGATTGGTTCACAGCTTACTATTTCGCAACCAATCCGGGTAACTACGCCCCGGGAAACAGCGCCGTCTAATGTATACTCCCACTTCGGTATCGGGGTGAAGATCCGGCTGTGCCGTTCTGTCGAACGGGTGGAACAAGTGGTGACTCCAACGAAGCGCAACCCGATTCCGGCAACACCGATTCCAGTTAATAAGATCCCGCCTCTGCGACTGGCACTTGCGCTGAGCGTGTTTTTCGGCTGTTTTGCTTTCCTTCCGGCAGTAAGTGCCAATCCCCGACTGATGTGGTCCGTCCTGGGAGCCGCCGGAGCATTGCTCCTTCTGCTGGTTTTCGTGAGCCTTCAGGTTGCCCGCAGCGGGCGCAAGCTGCACTATAGGTTCCTCCCCAGGCCCGTGCACTACGTGCAGCTCGCCATGCATTTGTCCATCTACGCCTACTGGGGATGGTACTGGCGCGAGGTGTATCACCAGGCTCCGCTCATCATCGCTCAAATCGTTTTCGTCTACGTTCTTGACATGCTTCTGGGCTGGTCGCGTCGCGATCAGTGGATACTCGGATTTGGCCCGTTTCCCATCGTCCTGAGTACGAACCTCTTTCTGTGGTTCAAGCCCGAGTGGTTCTTCCTGCAGTTCCTGATGTTAGCTACAGGCGTGCTCTGCAAGGAGTTCGTTACATGGATGCGGGACGGACGCCGCGTCCACATCTTCAATCCATCGGCGATCGCGCTCTTTGTCTTTTCGCTAGGCTTGATTGTTACTCACAGCACACATATCTCATGGGGAGAAGAAATTGCAGTTTCCTTCGACCGTCCGCCTCACATCTACCTCGAAATCTTTCTGTTGGGCCTGGTGGTCCAGGCTCTATTCTCAGTAACCCTGGTCACGCTTTCAGCGGCTGCGGCCCTCTATGCGATGAACCTGGTGTTTACCCACTCCACCGGTTTGTACTTTTTTATCGATACCAACATTCCCGCAGCCGTATTTCTTGGTCTGCACCTTCTGGTGACCGATCCGGCAACTTCTCCGCGAAAGAACTTCGGCAAGATCGTCTTTGGCGCGGGGTATGGTGTTGCGGTATTTGGTCTTTATTGGTTCCTCGGTTGGATAGGAGTGCCAACTTTCTATGACAAGCTGCTGTGCGTTCCGCCGCTGAATTTGACGGTTCGGGCGCTCGACCGGGCAAGCGTGGCTCTCGCTTCCCGCCTCCGAATTCCGTCCTGGACTCCGAGGAAGGCGAACTTTGCATTTATGGGAGTGTGGATTTGCCTGTTTGCCGTGATGTTTACTACGGGGTTTGTCGGCCACGACCATCCTGGCGCCTACCCTGAGTTCTGGCGCAAGGCGTGCCTTGAAGGCCGCGGGACAGCTTGCCAGTCCTGGGCTCAGGTGATGAAGATTTCTTGCTACCACGGTTCGGGGCCTGCCTGCGTGACGTTGGGGACCGCTTTGCATGAGGGCCGCATGATTCCACCCGACCCGGCAGAGGCAGGAAAGGACTTCGCCCACGGCTGCGAACTCGGGGTGCCGCGTGGCTGTAGCGGAGTGTTCCATATGGTCACGGAAAGTGGAGGAAGCTTTTTCCAAAGTGCCTGCGACCGGGGCGATGCTGAAAGCTGCTTCCTCCTGGGATCGCTGTACTACGCGGGGACAGGTGTCCCTAAAGATCCGGTGCGAGCTTTCGCGCTATTTCAACGGTCCTGTTCCGCCGGTTGGTCGCGGGGTTGTAGCGGCTTGGGCGAATGTTATCGGGCTGGAGCGGGAACCGCCGTGGATAGTGCTCTGGCCCTCGATAACTTTGACAAGGCGTGCCGGGCTGGCATTGCGCCAAGCTGCTTCTCGGCCTCCTCGATCTACCGCGATCTTCACGACGAGGCCAGAGCGGAGAATAGGTTGCGGCAGGGGTGTGCAATCAACCTGGAGTCCGCACAATCGAGCGCGGCCTACAGCGAAAGAGGTTCGCCTGCAAAAGCTGCGACTGCTCCGGCGGTCTGTTCCTCGACTGGGAGTTGATGCGAGGGCAGGCATGGGGATACCCGGCTCAATCCTGATGCGTGACGAGCAAACTGCTGCCGGGGGGGACATCCGCCTAGACGTTATAGCGACTCCCCTATAATGAACCGCGGGGCACTGCCCGCGTTTGGCGAGCCTCATCTTTTTTATTCTTCGCATGCCATCTCCCGAGTTCAAGGAATTCTCGCATCTGGCGCGTTCGGCAACGCTGGTGCCGGTGGTGAAATCGGTGAGCGCCGATCTGCTCACACCAGTCTCCGCGTTCCTGGCCATTGCGGAAAAAGAGCCGCACGCGTTTCTGCTGGAGTCCGTCGAGCGCGGCGAGCAGATCGGACGGTACACGTTCCTGGGAGTGCGGCCTTACATGCGGCTGCGGGCACGGGGTTCGGCCATCGAGATTGAACGCAGACGCCGGCGCGAGCGGCGCCAAGGCAGCGTGTTTCAAGTGGTGAAGGAGCTGTTGGGCGAGCATCGGCCGGCCGCGATGCCTGGCCTGCCGCCGTTCACCGCCGGGGCTGTCGGCTACTTTTCTTACGACGTGGTGCGGCAACTGGAAAAGATTGGCGAGCAGGCCAAGGACGATCTGTCTCTGCCGGATTGCGAGCTGATGTTCTTCGACCGGTTGCTCGCCTTCGATCACTTGCGCCACCAGATCCACATCGTCGCTGCCGCGGACGTTTCGCGGGAGAGTCCCCGGCACGCCTATGACCGTGCCGTTCGCGACATTGCAGCGCTCGAAAGGAAACTGGCCGCGGGATTGCGTCCGGCGATGTGGCGAAAATCCACCAAGGCTAAGCCGGGGAAACTCAAGATCCACTCGGGAACTACGCGCGCGCAATTCCTTCGCAGCGTCGAGCGTTGCAAAGAATACATTGCTGCGGGGGACATTTTTCAGGTGGTGCTTTCGCAGCGGCTCGACTTCGTCCCGGGGATTGAGCCGTTCGACCTTTATCGCGCCCTGCGCCAGGTGAATCCTTCGCCGTATCTCTATTTCCTGCGAATGGGGGAGACGCAGATCCTTGGATCTTCACCCGAGATGCTGGTCCGTGTGACCGGACGCAAGCTGGAGTACCGCCCCATCGCGGGCACTCATCCGCGCGGGCGCGACGAAGCTGAAGACCTCCGCCTGGAACAGCAGATGCGCAACGATGAAAAGGAACGTGCCGAACACGTCATGCTGGTTGATCTGGGCCGCAACGATCTGGGGCGAGTGAGCGAGTACGGCTCGGTCAAAGTGAAAGACCTGATGTACGTGGAGCGCTACTCTCACGTGATGCACCTGGTCTCTGCGCTCGAAGGCACGCTGCGCAAGGATCTCGGCGCTCTCGATGCCTTCGCGGCATGTTTTCCCGCGGGCACGCTAAGCGGAGCGCCCAAAGTGCGCGCCATGCAAATCATCGAAGAACTCGAACCGGTGCGCCGCGGCATCTACGGCGGATCGGTACTCTACGCCGACTTTGCCGGGAACCTCGATTCCTGCATCGGCATTCGTACCATGCTCATGCAAGGCAAGCACGCGTATTTGCAGGCGGGAGCAGGCATCGTGGCAGATTCCGATCCGTCGCGCGAGTTCGAGGAGTCGATGAACAAGGCCCAGGCGCTGCTGAGGGCGGTGGAAATGGCGAGGGGCAGTGGTCAGTGATCAGTGGCCAGTGGTCAGCAGGGTACACTTCCGCTTGCAGAAATCCCGGAGAATCCAGCAGGTTCTGCTTTCAGTTTAGCGCCTCTTGACAGTCGTGAGTTCTGCATCCATCGTTCCGGATTGCAGCAGATACGATGAGGAGGAAACCGGCGGCGATGAGGCCAGCTGAAAACATCGGTTGCCCCGTCCAATGGATAACGACCTGCTTCCCGCCCATTATTCGCAAGCACCCGGCCGCTACGAGAACGGCTCTCGCTCCAATCACTTTCAGTCGTGATTTCCGGTTCATGCACCCTCTCACGAAATTCAGGGCAGCCCGCGATCGAGAATCTGTTTATCCGAGAGAACGGCATGCGGCTTTTACTGGCCACTGATCACTGGCCACTGACCACTGCCAGGAAGTTCCCCACCAGCCTCTTCCCCGCATCCGTCAGCACGCTCTCAGGATGAAATTGCACTCCCTCGACCGCAAACCTTCTGTGCCGTAGCCCCATGATGGTCCGGGTTCCATCTTTTTCTGTAGTCCAGGCGCTGACCTCGAGTTCAGCCGGCAAACCTTTTTCTTCCACGATGAGCGAGTGGTAGCGAGTGGCCGTCATGGGCGTGGGCAGGCCGCGGAAAATGCTCTTGTTGTCGTGCGTGACCGCGCTGGTCTTGCCGTGCATCAGGTGCGGAGCGCGCACCACCCGGCCGCCAAAAGCTGCGCCAATGGCCTGATGTCCCAGACAGACGCCCAGAATGGGTACTTTGCCGGCGAAGTGCCGGATCAGATCGATACTGATGCCTGCTTCTTGCGGCGTGCACGGACCCGGCGAGATCACGATGCGCTCCGGGTGCATGGCCTCGACCTCAGCGACCGCGACCTGGTCGTTGCGGCGAACTTCAACCTGGGCGCCGAGTTCCCCGAGATACTGAACCAGGTTGTAGGTAAAGGAATCGTAGTTGTCGAGAACCAAGACCATCGGAATCGTCCTGCGTGCAGTTTACATGCAGACACGGCGCCGAGCCTGAATCAGCCTCTGAATTCGCTTGAATGGAGCGGGAGACCCTGACCCGCCGGATCAGGCTATGGCCCATCCCCAAGGGTGGTATTGACGGGACGAGGTCTTAAACGTCATTCTCTTGCATAGATAGACGCCACTTCATTAGCTTGGAGTAACGCATGGCAGACGCCCAGGAAGAGAAAAGGGCAGCACGACGCTTCGCGCTTCGGATCCCCGTAGCCGTAGCCCGCGACGGAAACTCAAACCACGACGAATCGGCTCAGATCCGCGACGTAAGCGCGCGCGGCATTAGCTTTTACCTCGACTCACCCATCGAGCAGGGATCGCCCATCGGCTTCACCCTCACCCTTCCGCCTGAAATCACGCTCACGGAGAGCATCCGGGTGCAGTGCAAAGGACGCGTGGTGCGGATCGCAGAGGGCGCCGCCGATGGCAAAATGGCTGTGGCCGCGGTCATTGAAGAATACGAGTTCCTTCCCCAGAGCTGAAGCGGGCTCCGGAAGAGCTCGCGGTTCGCTCGGGATGACGGTTCGTACGGTGTGCCCTTCAGCCGCGATTGACGGCCCGCCGCAGCGGTTCCACTTTCTCGCGTGCCGCGTCGCGCAGGTCTTCTGCCAAATCGACGCCGCGTTCGGCCACGTCGCGCACGCGTTCCGTCGCGTCGCGTACGCGATCTTTGGCTTCTTCAGACCAATCCTGGAGCGTGTCCTTGGCGTCGCCGTAGCCCCGTTTCAGATCGCGACGGAACTGCTTGCCGGTCTTCGGGGCCAGCGCAAGCGCTGCCAGGGCTCCCGCACCGACTCCAATCATAAAGAAAGTGACGGCGGTTCCTACGCTGTTTCTGTCGGAAGATTCATAACGTCCAAAACGCATGATTGTGACCTCATTTCCACATGGCGGGAAAACGCCGGGCATACTTCCGCTCCGGCTGCGATACTCCGCCAGCCTGCAATTCTAGTCCTCCGCAAGGGTGGTTGCGAATCTGCCCACCGGCGGGTAGTGTCCTAATTTGCCTGCTTGTCTTCACGTCGTTATTCTGGTTTTGGGAAACCAGGAATCGTATATTGCAGTTCTGGCCGTTCCGAAATGGAGCAGACTGGCGAGTAATCGAAGTCTGGCATGGGGCGGAGAACCTGCATTTCGGTAGCGCTACATTCATCCTCAAAAGAGACGAGGAAGCGATTGTACGGTTCATGGGCGTACTTCAGGTGAAAATTCTTGCAGACACGCCGTCCAAACCCATCACAGTATTCAAACCTCCCAGAGGGCGCGAAGGGACTGTCCAGACTGAGAACTTGAAGCATTCTTTCTTTAGGGAGTTCCCACAGTACCCCTTGGTAAGTCGCGCCGCCAGCTATGTCGATAGTTCCGCTCCATTGAATATTAGCCCCCTTTCGGTTTTTAGCTCGGTACATGGGCTGAAACAAGTGATTCGTGGGAAGTTCAACATAGCCTTTTGCAATCTCTGCTTCCTTGAATACTTTAGGGTCGGTTGGCACGATAGCGATAAAGGTCGAATCGCTTCCCCAGTTAAACTTCGCTGGCAAACGCCCATTGTTCTGAAAATAAACAAGCAGCCCAGCATTTCCTTTCTCATCCTTCGGCCAAACGATCTCGGCAACGGTTCCATCGGGTCGGCCTATGGTCACGTAGGCTCTTTGATCGGAACGCGAAGAGGCGATGCTGGCGTCCAGCGCAGCTTTAGCCTGCCTATTGCCTGCGTCCATCGCTTTCTTAGCATTATCTGCAATTCGTTGTTCCTGAGTGACCATACCTTCGGAAGCCTGCCGGATTTTGTCGGCAGCGCCCGACATGGTTTCCATTTTGTCAGCTTGTTTCTTGGCGGCTTCGGCCAGAGTGTGTGTGTCGGTCGAACCGGAATGGATTTCACTGAGGGTAAAACCAGCGACAATTGTATAAACGATGGTCGCTATCGCAATTACGCCCGTGAAGTAAACGATCAGCTTGTTGTTGATCGAAACCAGTCGCCACTTCTGGCGAAATGTGCGCTTTTTGGCGCTATCTCCTGTATTGCTGTGGGCTGCTATTGGCTACTCCTTGCGCTGTGCTTCGATGAGTTGAAGCCGTGGATCGCTTTCTCAGTACTGATATTGGGGATAGTCCTGTTCACTCTCGTGCTTTCCATAATATTGTATCACAAAAAGTCCTTGACACATTATCGTTTATGTAATACAGTTAGTTTTATGGCAAACGTACTCAGCGCTGAAAAACAAACCGCGATAATCGCAGCCTTGGCCGAAGGTTCCAGCATCCGCTCGATTGAGCGCATCACTGGCGTCCACCGCGATACGATCATGCGGCTAGGCGTCAAGATTGGCCAGGGCTGCACGAAGCTGATGGATTCCAAGATGCAGGACTTGCACTGCAACCTCCTACAGTTCGATGAGCTGTGGGGATTCATCGGTAAGAAGGAGCGTCACTGCTCCGTGGATGACAACCCGACACTCGGCGACGTGTGGACATTCTGCGCGATAGATTCCGAGACTAAACTGGTGCCATCGTTTAAGGTTGGAAAGCGCACCCATGCCACTACCACAGAATTTGTCCAAGACGTTGCCAGCCGGATGCAGCATCGGGTACAGGTTTCCAGCGATGCGATGCACCTGTACGTTGAGGCTATGGAACTCGCATTCGGTTCTGAGGTGGATTACGGCCAGTGCGTGAAGGTTTACGCTCACGATGCCGCACAGCACCCAGAGCGTAAGTACAGCGCCCCACACTTCGCTTCCGCGTATCGCAGGCCGATTACCGGCAATCCAGAGATGGAATTGGTTTCCACTAGCCACGTCGAACGCCTGAATGCGACTACGCGGCTGCACATGCGCCGTCTGACTCGCCTGACGCTGGCATTTAGCAAGAAGCTGGAAAACTTTGAGGCTGCTGTCGCCTTACACTTCGCCTATTACAATTTTGTGAAGCGCCACAACACGCTGCGCTGCACGCCAGCGATGGCAGCCGGAGTTGAGCGAGACTTCTGGAGTGTGGCCGATCTGGTAGAGGCTACCGCGTGAGCTACCTTGAGGACTTGCGCGATGTAATCCGCCGCTTACACGGGGCAGAGGCTACGCATGTTGAAAGCGTACCAGTGAAAGAAGTGTTTCAGGGGCAGACGGTGTGGGAGGGAATCGTTGAGGTATTCGACCTGGCGGGGCATCCCACAGCGCACAGGGCTTACGCATGGGCGCACGATGGGAAGCGCCCGAAGGAATCAAGCGTAGCTGTATTGCATATCGCACCGATTACCTCGGCAGCAGCAGCAGTCAGAGCGGCACTCATACAGGAGTATAGAAACCTTGGCACAGAAGAAAGCTAAAATCGGGCGACCCAAGCTACCAAAGGGCACAGCAAAGGGCAGGATTGTCCCTGTGCGCTTTACGGCGGACGATCTAAAGGCTATCGCGGTACGGGCCAAAGCAGCAGACCAAAACGTCTCAGAGTGGATTCGGAGCACGATTCATGCCAGTCTCAGCGTCTGAGAAGTTCAAATTAGGACACTACCCACCGGCGACGAGTGTGGTCTGCTTACGATGACTGCGGCCTCAGGAAGGTTTCCTTTCCCACGACCTGAGTGTAAAATAAAGCCTTAAGCCCTTGGATGCGGCGGAAAATGTGGCCTGCCCGCCTTCCGTCAGTTCAGCAAACCGCATTTATTTGAAGGAGATGGTTTCAAGCGATGTCGATCCCTGCCACCCAACTGCGTCCTGGCATGATCATCAAGCACAACAATGATCTGCACTCTGTGTTCAGCGTCGAACACCGCACGCCCGGCAACCTGCGCGCCTTCATCCAGGCCAAGCTGCGCAACCTTCGTACCGGTGCCATGTTCGAACACCGTTTCCGCTCGCCCGACCCGATCGAGAAGATCACGGTGGATGAAGTCGACATGCAGTTCCTCTATGCCGATGGCGACAGCTACTACTTCATGGACACCTCCAACTACGAACAGACGCACCTGACCAAGGAAGTTCTGGGCGATGCCGTGGATTACCTTATCGCCAACCTGGAGATCAAAGTGGAATTCTTCGACGGCAAGGCCGTAGGCATTGAGCTGCCGCAGACCGTGGAGCTCACCGTGGTCGAAACCGAGCCCGGGCTGAAGAGCGCGACCGCGTCCAGCGTCACCAAAGCCGCAAAGACTGAGACCGGCCTGGTGGTGCAGGTGCCGCCCTTCATTAATGAAGGCGAGAAGATCAAGGTGGATACGGCTGAGGGCGTGTATTTGTCGCGGGCGCAGGGTTAATGTTGCTTGTTGATTTCTGATTGCTGATTGAAACTCAAACCGTAGATGGGGATTTCCGTCGGCAATCGACAATCAGAAATCGGCCATCCACACTTCCAGCGGCATGAATTCCATTGAGAATACGATCCAGGCCCGCCGCTTTGTAGTCCGCGGACGCGTGCAGGGTGTGGGCTTCCGCTGGTTTGTGGAGCGCGAGGCTCATATCCTAGGCATCGCCGGCTGGGTGCGCAACAACGCCGACGGCGGTGTCGAGGTCCTGGCGCAGGGAACCAGGGATCAACTCTCCGGCTTGCGTTCGCGCCTGCACGAAGGCCCGCGTGCGGCTCGCGTCGATGATGTCCAGGAATCCGAAGCTAGCCCCGTCGCCGGTATCACGTCATTTCGCATCGAAGGAGCATGGTAGATTGTCCCCCAACTCAAGCCTGAATGCCGACCAACTCAAGCGACTGATCCGCGAAGTCCCCGACTTCCCTAAGAAGGGGATCCTCTTCTACGACATCACCACGCTATTGAAAGACAAAGTCGGTTTTACCACGCTGGTCGACCGGCTCTCCGAGCACTATGTCGACCAGAAAATCGACCTCGTTCTCGGCATGGAAGCCCGCGGCTTCATTTTCGCGCCCGCCCTTGCCTACCGCTTAAATGCCGGATTTGTTCCCGTGCGCAAGGCGGGCAAACTTCCCGCCGAGACCGTGAGGTTCGATTACGCGCTCGAATACGGCACCAACTCCCTGGAGATGCACAAAGACGCCATCCAGAAAGGCCAGCGCGTTCTGATTGTCGACGATCTGCTGGCCACCGGAGGCACCGCCGAGGCTACGGCCAAGCTGGCGTCCCTGCTCGGCGCAGAGATTGCCGGACTCGGCTTTGTCGTGGAATTGGATTTCCTGCACGGGCGGGAGAAACTCAAAGGCTACGACGTAATGTCACTGCTGCACTATGACAAATAATCCCGGAGATAAATAACCCCCGGACAACCAGCCACTCCAGGACAGCCGCTTACTTCCAGAGACTGGCGATCATCAGCCCTACGCCGGCCCATATGCTTGCGCTGACAGCCGTTGCCAGCGCCAGTCCCAATACCATGTTCCAGGTGACGCGGCGCGGTGCAAGCCCGGTCTGAAGATCTGAGTCGTAAACCAGCCAGGAGCGCAGGACCTTCATATTCATATCCATATCCTGCACATTCGCGCCCGATGAACTCGCTGGCGCAGATCCCCACAAATGGCCGATCGGCTGGCGCAACGGGGCCTCGCAGGTGCTGGACGGAGGGAAGAACTGTGATTTGTAACTCATAGGCTTATCCGCGCCTCCGGAAACTCATTTCGAACAAACCGTCTGTCATCTCCAACCGCATAATACCGACTGAAGGTTAAATGAGTGTAAATACTGGGAGATTGCCCCATTTATTTCTCATGATTGCCACAGTGTCCGCCTGCGGTCAGATCTCTTCCAGTAACAACTTCGAGTCCTTCGGCAAGTAGCTCTTGCGCCGGAACCAGTCCTCCATGGCTTCGCGGAGTTGGTTCAAGGGAACGTTGGTGCCGATTTCCATCTGCCCATCGGAGACCGGTACTGTATCGTCAAACACGCTGGCATTCGTAAAGTTGCGCATGGAAAAGCTGTCCAGCCACTTCAGCGGGCAGGGAAGCTTCTGGCCATGGCTCTGGTAGCCGACGCGGATCTTGCGGGCAAACATGACTTGATTTAACCACAGCCGAGGTGCCAGGCAGGAAACAACGGGAGCCGTGCTTGACAGACCGGCTCGGGGTCACTAATCTCCGACCACCACGCTGGCGGCGTGGATCTGCGCGACGAAGTTTTGATCGACGGCAATCGTCGCCGCGCTGCCGCTCACAATTCCGGCAATTCACAGGAGGGATCACATGCTCACGAATTTGATTTGGTGGATCATCGTTGGACTGATCGCAGGTTGGGCTGCCGGCAAGATCATGCGGGGCGGCGGCTACGGCACGGTCATGGACATAGTCCTCGGCATCGTCGGCGCGGTTGTTGGCGGATGGCTTCTGGGCGCTCTCGGCATCTACGCCGGCGGCTTGATCGGCACCATCGTAGTGGCAATCATTGGCGCCATGTTCCTGATCTGGTTAAGCCGCTTGCTCAAGAAGGCCTGAGCCCCGTTACGCTGGTGTGGAGACAGCCGCCTCGGCTGTCCAGCCAGAGCCTGCCCTGAGGTGGTCGAACGGGCGAAGCCCGAATGCCGCCTAAGCGGGAATCGGCGCCTGCATCGCGGTGACAACCGCTTCCATGTGAGCCAGCGTTTCCTCGACCGTGAGTGAATACATGTCACGGCCTAGACCTTCGCCAGCCAGCAGCGCGGCTTTCAGGTAATGCCCGGCAATTTCGACGGCCAGGGAATCCGTGATCAGCTTGCCCGTGCGGTTCTTGTACTCCACCCACGCCGGGTGCGGCAGAGCCACCCAGACGGTTCTTCCGTCCACCAGAAACTTGATGTCGACTGCGTCGGCGTGACGCGTTGCAATGGCGACGATCAGCGCCTGATAGACACAGTGAACCGGCTTCTTCGTCCAACGGTCGGTGGCTATGAAATCCTCAAACATAGCTAGCAAAACTATAACGGAGGCATGCGGCGCCGGCAAATGGGTCCACTCTAGCCTCCTGCAATAGCTCCAATGATAAGAAGCGGCTCTTTCCCGGACGCGACTGCCTCGTGCAGCGGAGCATCTGGTGGCTCGTGAGACAAATCTTCTTCGCAGGCGAAGAAGCGCAGGAACGGCCTGCGCTGCTGCGTGACGTGATCGCGGATCGTCCCCCGCAGCATGGGATAGCGGGTCTCGAGAGCATCGAGCACCGTGCGTAGCGTCACCGGACCATCGACTTCAAGCGCCACCTCGCTGCCGGCGTGCGCCAGGGTTCGCAGATGCTGCGGGAGTATGACTCGGATCATACGAAAAGTCATCGCTCAAAATGCTCTATACAGAAATGCGCTGCGCAGCCATTTCAATCTGAGGTCTGAACTGTGGCGGAAGCCCGAGGTTCATTCTGACGCGGGCCAAACAAATGCCCCCGAAGTATTGATGTAGCCACGCTTACCCGCCACCTCGACTTCGGCGAGACCATCGCCAAACTCTCCCGCATTGTCGAAGGAAGGTTCAATCACTACTGTACCGTGAGCGTCGATGTATCCCCATTTCTTGCCGATCTGGACCGGAGCCAGGCCCTCCGAGAAAGCACTTGTGTCATCGAAGCGAGCTGCTATGACGATGCTCCCGGATTTGTCCACATACCCCCACTTTCCATGCACATTGACAGCCGCCATATCCTCCGAGAATCCGAACACCTCTTGAAAGTGGAGCGGGATTACGAATTTACCTGCCTTATCGATGAATCCCCACCGGTCGTCGTCCATTGCAGCAGCTGCCAATCCTTCGCTAAAGCCATAGGTCATGTAAAGCTTTTCAGGGATGACCAGATTGCCGCTGCTATCGACGTAGCCCCATTTATAGTCGTTGCAAACGGCTCCCAATCCGTCGTGGAAGAAGCCCACATCCTGATACTGGCCTCTTATTTTGATTTGGCCTGAGGTACCGATGTAACCTCTTGACTCGTGCTCGCCATAGGGCGCCAGGCCCTCGCGAAAGGGATACGGAAAAACGTCAGTAAACGGGAACGGTATCATCTCGCCCATACGGGAGACGAATCCCCACTTCCCGTCAAGTTGTACGGCAGCTAGTCCGTCCGAGAACGGCTCCGCCAATCCAAACTTAGGCGGGAGGACAAATCGGCCATCCATGTCAATATAGCCCCACAGGTCCCCAACCAGCACCGCGGCCAATCCTTCGGAAAAGATTCCTGCATCGTCGAATGCAAATGGCACAGCTATTCTTGCGCTCTTGTCGATGAATCCGTACTTGCCTTTATTCTTCACCACAAACAGGTGAGACTGTTTGGGCAGATCGTAATTGGCAGGTCGAATCGTGGCCGTGGAATTTGCGCTCGCCTGGAGCGTCCCCAGGAGCAAGATTGCTACGGCAATTGCCAGAGTGGATCGTGTCATGAGGGCCGAGCCCCTGCGGTCCACTATGGAACAGTTCCTTCTAAGAGTAAAGCAAGGAACTGGTTACTTAAGATGGCTGATGTAGTAATGACAGTCCAAGCCGCCGTCCCTCTTCTGTGCCAGCCGTCTCCCTTGGTTCACCCCAGCGTCTGCACCTCAACCGAAAGCACGGCCGGTAAATCCCGCACAATTGGCGCCCAGCTATCTCCGGCATCGGCCGAAGCGTAAACCTGCCCACCGCTGGTGCCGAAATACACGCCGCACTTGTCGAGTGAGTCGACGGCCATGGCGTCGCGCAGCACGTTTACGTAGCAGTCGCGCTGCGGCAGACCTTTCGTCAGCGCCTCCCACTCGTTTCCCCCGGTGCGGCTGCGAAACACCCGCAGCTTGCCATCCGGAACGAAGTGCTCCGCGTCGCTCTTGATGGGGACGACGTAAATAGTCTCGGGTTCGTGGGCATGCACGTCGATCACGAATCCAAAATCGGTCGGCAGGTTCCCGCTGATTTCTTGCCACGAGTCTCCAGCGTCGTTGCTGCGCATCACATCCCAGTGCTTCTGCATGAAGAGCACTCCAGGACGCGACGGGTTCATCGCCACGTGATGCACACAGTGGCCAACCTCCGCTGTCGGGTTCGGAATGTATTTGGAATACAGCCCGCGGTTGATCGGCTTCCACGTCTTGCCGCCGTCATCGGTGCGAAATGCGCCCGCCGCGGAGATGGCAATGAATATCCGCTCGGGATTGCTGGGATCGAGAATGATAGTGTGCAGGCACATCCCGCCCGCGCCCGGCTGCCACTTGGGCCCGGTACCGTGGCCACGCAGGCCGGAGAGTTCCTGCCAGTTCTCGCCGCCGTCAGTCGACCGGAAAATGGCGGCGTCTTCCACTCCCGCATACACCGTGTCCGGGTCGGTGAGCGACGGCTCAAGATGCCACACCCGCTTGAACTCCCACGGATGCTGCGTGCCGTCATACCACTGGTGCGTGGTGAGCGGCTTGCCGGTTTCGTCGGACGCGTCGTAAACAAACTTGTTGCTCGCGGTCTTCGGCGGGCCCGGGGCGGACGGTTCTCCCGGCGGCGTTCCGGGCTGGTGCCAGGTCTTTCCGCCGTCATCGGAGCGCTGGATCAACTGCCCAAACCAGCCGCTGGACTGCGACGCATACAGCCGATTCGGATCGGCCGGCGACCCTTTCACGTGATACATCTCCCAGCCCGCGAAGTGCGGACCGCTGACGTCCCATTGTTCGCGCTTGCCGTCTGCTGTCAAAACAAACGCGCCCTTGCGCGTACCCACCAGCACTCGCACCTTGCTCATTCCTTACTCCTCTCCGGGCCTTGCCCCAGTCTATTTCTTTTTCTTGCCTGTCTTTTTTCTTGCCTGTCTTTATTGTCCGGTCATGCTCCCTGGTAGTAAAGAACAACGATGCCTGACCCGAATAATTTGGTTCTCGAGAGCTTCCATCGAAGTTTTCCCTTTATGCCCTGGAACAACGGGGTGCCGCTGCCAATAAGAGCACGAAGTTTCGCAACGCGATTGTGACTATTTTATCGATTCGTTTGATTTCTCCTGAGATTGTGACAGTTATCATCTCATGGCTCTGACTTGAGCACGCGTTGAGACGGGCGCGTCAGTCCGTGGGTGCAGGTGTCCCGTCCGACCACTTGGACACCGAAATGATGAACTCGGTGATCGGCTCTGGAGAGTATTGATGCACGTACACCGGGGAGCCAGGGAGGCCGGCGCCCCAAAACATGTCTTCTGTTTTGGGAACCCAAAACATCAGATGGGGATCCGCGTTCCCGTACTTGCGGCCAAAGTACTGTTGCTTCGACATCATGAAGCATATCGAACCAGGTTCCGGCATTGGCAGTTCCTTCTTGTCGAATGCGGCCTTGATACCGTCGAACATCTGAGTCTTGGACAGTCCAGCCAATGCCAACTCTGTCATTTTGAAAGTGAGTGGCAGGTGGGATCGTGCGGCTGGCGGATTGAGGCAAAGCGGAAGCCGCTGATCGGGGTTCAGAAACTCCGGGTCGTCGAACGGAGACATCCACGATCGTTCCACAATACATACGAAACCGTTCTTACCTTTGACCGCAGTTTCGTAACCATGCCTTCCGAGGACCAGGACCTCGGCATCGCGTGAGATGGACGCTGGGACCGCGCTCCGTGCCAGGGCTATCTCTGCATTGCGATCCGTCATCAGGTATTGCTCAAGCGGGGCCATGGTCGAATACGGCGTCTTGGAGTCCTCGGCCCGCGTCTGCGAAGCGCTTAGCAAAACAACCAGCGCAAAGCTTCCCGATGCGATCATCCTGACAATCAGTCGGTTCATGAATTCTCTCTCGTGATACAGGGTGAGTTCCTAAGCGCTACCAGGATGCCGATCGCCACAATCTCCACCAAGCCCTCCCTTAGTGCTTATGGGAATCGCCAGTGGAGTCATCCTGGGGCGGCTTTTTCGCGGCTACGACAATCAATCCTTGGGGCCCGGGGTTCGTCAGATAAGGCACCATTGTGGGCGATATCGATTCATATCCCAGGTCTTTCGCGGTTTTATAAGGCGCATAGAACATCAAGTGCGGGGGCACGAAACCGCTTTCCTTGGACTGGTCATCGTAGACATAGTTTTCGTTCGACATCATGTAGAGGAAACCCGGCCCGGGCGCTTTGAAGCGACCGTCCTCAAATCCCTTCGCGATGTCCTCCTTGATCTCTGCCTCTGACTTGCCCTCTGCCCGCATTTCTTCCCTGCGCAGGTAAGTGAACACAAGAGTTCGGCTGCCTTCGGCGTCGAAGCACGCCGGCGCGGACGAAGTTTGCGTTGTCCCTGCAAATGACCGCTCAATCAAACAACTGAACCCGTTCGTCCCTTCGCGAACTTTCTCGTAGCCTTTGAGCCCCAAAATATAAACTGTGGCCTTACTCGATACCTCGGTTGGGGCCGCACTCAAGGCCAGTTCGATCTGCTGCTCGCGCGGCATAGAAGCGGTCGCTAAGTGCACTGACGGGTCCTTAGGCTTGTCTTGAGCTGCCGCACTGCTGCATAGGACAGCGATTGACAAGAGGCCCGCAAGAGTCGTCTTCTTCCTTCGCATAACCTTCATGTTCGTTTCCTTTGCTTTCCTGGTCGTTGTCTGTGCCACTCATCTATGTCGCAGCTGCACGGCGCAGTCGACAGTATTCATAGTTGACTTGCGAATTGCAAGTAAATACAGAACAATAGACGTGAACATGGTCAGAAAGAAAGCAGTCCTGAAGAAGTCAGCTCCAAAGCGGAGGTCGGAATGCCCACTGAATGCTTCAGTGGAGATGTTGGGCGACCGCTGGTCGCTGTTGATCATCCGCGACATGATGCTGAAGGGGGCGCGCACCTACAAAACATTCTTGGAGTGTTATGAGGGAATTGCGACGAACATCCTGGCCGATCGTTTGCGCAAGCTGGCAGCGAATGGAATCATCACCGCCGAACCGGACCCAACCGACGGCCGCAAGCTGATCTACTTGCTGACCGCGAAAGGAATCGGCCTGGCGCCGGTGCTCACCGAGATGGTCCTCTGGGCAGCCGCGTATGAGAAGACCGGCAATCGACCGCTCGTCCGGTTAATGAAAGCCGACAAGCAGAAGTTTCTGGCCGGGGTGCAGCGGCGCTGGTTATAGCCTTGTCATTCCGCCCGGGCCTGACCGCCATACGCTACAGCCTGATCTCCAGTTATCGTTCCGAACCTGCCTCGGGTAACATGGATGCGTGCTGAACCGGGCTCCCAGGCAGGGCAATCTCAACATCCTTCGCGCCACACACCTAAGCAAGTTCCCCTGGCTGGTCCACGGATTTTCCACGCGCCTGGGGGGATCTTCCCGAGTCTACGGAAAAGACACGCTCAACCTCGGATTTACTAAAGAAGACTCCAAAGCAGCAGTCGAACGCAACCGCACTGCGTTTCTGCATGAACTCGACGCCGATGGCGGCGAGCGGCGGAAAGCCCGACAGAGAGCCGCCTCTCAGCCCAAGCCGCTGGTGACACTGCGCCAGGTTCATTCCGACATCATCCGGTTCGTCGACTCGCCCGCTGAATCGCAACTGGCCGGCGATGGCCTGATCACGCAGACTCCTGGTTTGTTGCTCGGCATTCAGACCGCCGATTGCCTGCCTATCATCCTCGTCGACCCCAAGCGCCACGCCGTGGGGGTATTCCACGCGGGTTGGAGGGGCACGGCCAAACGCATCGTCGAAAAGGGTGTGGGCGAGATGCGCCGCCGGTTCGGCAGCAAGCCGCGCGATCTGAAAGCCGCGATTGGTCCCGGTATTCGTGGGTGCTGTTATGAAGTGGGCGAGGAAGTTCGCGAAAAGTTCGAATCGCAGTTTCCGTACGCGGCGAAGCTGTTCCGTGAGGTCGAGGAGTCCGACCCAGTGCACAAGAAATATCCCATGCTGTTCCTTACGGCGCGCCCGCCCGGCCACGGTGTTTTGCGGAACAAGATTTTTCTCGATCTGGCGGAAGCCAACCGCCAACAGTTGTTGGCTATGGGTGTGCCGGCAAAGAGTATCGAAGGCTTGCCGCTATGCACCAACTGCCGCACAGACCTATTGTTTTCCTATCGCTCCGAGAAAGGCAGGACCGGGAGGATGATGTGTGTGGTGGGAATTCGCAAGTGACCTGCGGCTCCTCCGGGCGGCCAGAAGTCACTGCGGTGTCTGACAAACAAGAGATTTGGAGATTGATCGTGCAGCGAACCGTTAACGTCCTTCCGCTGTTATGTCTGATTGTGTTCGCAGTTCCAACTTCTAGCCAGGTTTCACCTAACCAGATCGATGCCGTATTCGCCAGTTTGAGGTCCAACATTGCTCCGGGTGCTGCCGCCATCGTCGTTTACGATGGTCGCACGGTGTTTCGCCGCGGATACGGAGTCACCGACTTGCGCACGCTGCAGAAGATCGATGGGAGCACTAACTTCCGTCTCGCATCCTTCACCAAACAGTTCACGGCCGCCTGCATCATGCTGCTGGCGCGGGATGGCAAGCTGCACTACGACGACCACCTCACCGACTTTTTCCCCCAGTTTCCCGCATACGGCAAGTCCATCACCATTCGCAATCTGCTCAACCACACCTCTGGCCTCGAGGACTACGAGTTGCTGATGAAGCAATATCCCGATACCCCGCCGGAAAAGGTCCCTCAAATTCATGATGCGGACGTACTGAAACTGCTAGAGCAGCAAACCAGCGCGAAATTTCCCGCCGGCACGAAGTGGGAGTACAGCAACTCCGGCTATGCCGTGCTGGCGATGGTCGTCGAAAAGGTCTCCGGCAAGCCCTTCGCGCAATTCCTGCAGGAGAGAATCTTCACACCGCTGAAGATGAACAACACGCTGGCCTACGAAAAAGGCAAGAACGAGGTACCGCATCGCGCCTACGGTCACGATAAGACTGAGAAAGATGACGGCTGGCATGAGACCGACCAGAGTCCAACCTCCGCAGTGCTCGGCGATGGTGGCATTTACTCCTCACTTGATGACCTGGCCAAATGGGATCGCGCCCTGCGCGAACACACGCTGCTCAGCGAAGCTGAGATGCAGCCCGCGCTTACGCCCGCGCAGCCAACCGGGGGGCCGGCGAAATCTCCCGATGGTTCAACCGTAAGCTATGGCTTCGGCTGGTTTCTCGATCCCTATCAAGGTCACAAACGCATGTCGCATGACGGCAGCACGATCGGTTTCCGTACCACCATCCAGCGCTTCCCGGACGACAAGTTGACCATCATCGTGCTGGCCAACCGCGCCGACGTCAATCCCGAAGAACTGGCGTTGAAAGTTGCAGACTTGTACCTGGCAAGAAAGTAGCGGCAGGACGCAATACGTCTCTGCCCTCTTTGGATTTGTGGCTTTGTTTTCGGGGCTTTGCCAACCCTCGGCAAGTGTTCTACCCAATCGGCGCTGCTGGAGGTGGGGGCGCCGCTGTAGCGTCGGCGACTCCCGCATTCACCAGATCCTTTAACTCCTTGCTGGGCTTGAAGAAAGGAATTTTCTTGGCGGGCACTTCCACCTTTTCCCCGGTCTTGGGATTGCGGCCCATCCGGGGCTTGCGCTGGCGGGTTCGGAAGCTGCCAAAGCCGCGGATCTCGATTTTGTCGCCCGCGCGCAAGGAGCGCACCACGCTGTCAAAGATCGTTTCCACGATCACTTCGCTGTCTTTGCGCGTAAGTTCCGCTAAACGCGAGACTTCATCGATCAGATCGGCTTTCGTCATAAGTCCCTCTTCGCTCCAAACAGCTTTCCGCCCAGGACGCGCCACTTGCCGGTGCCGGCCCGGTGCCAGGTCGGCAACCTGCCATAACCTTCTCAAATTTCAGGGGTTGTACGCAAGTCACGGGTTGGGAACAGGCCGGGAGGACTAACGTAAGCCTGCACCTGCCGAATCTCCCTACTTCCACAGATAGTAGAACCCAACTTGTTGCTCCAGCATCTTTTCGCGATCGGGAAGATACTTCGAGACATCGCCCAGCAGCAGATCGAGCACTGTCTTGCGGTCTTTCTCCTGACGCACCAGCGTCGGTTCCCCCGAGATGCCGACCGATTTCGCCGTATCCTTGACGGCAGCTTCAAAGTCGCCCACGTTGTCAATCAGCTTCATGGAGAGGGCCTGCTCGCCCGTCCACACTTTGCCGTTGGCGATGGATTTCACATCGTCGAACTTCATGCCCCGGCCGTCGGCCACTGCCTTGACGAACTGTCCGAACATGTTATCGATCAGCGACTGCATGTAGGCCTGCTCTGCCGGAGTCAGGTCGCGAGCAGGATTGCCCGTGTCCTTGAACTCGCCGGTCTTGAATACGACATTCTTCAGCTTGGCCCACTTCAGCAGTTCGCCATAGTTCACCCACTCCGCGATGACGCCAATCGAGCCCACGATGCTGCCCTGATCGGCATAGATCTTGTTCGAGGCCGACGCGATGTAGTACGCCCCGCTGGCGCCCACGCTTTCGATGGATACCACAACCCGCTTCTTTTTCTCCTCGCGGATGCGCTTGACCTCGCGATAGATTTCTTCCGACGCAGCCACGCCTCCGCCCGGCGAGTTCACGTGGAGGATGATGGCTTTGATGGAAGAATCGTCGGCAAACTTTTTCAGCTCTCCGACCACCGGCTGCGGTGAGAGGATCACGCCCTCCAGGTCCACCACGCCAATGCGGTCACCAAAGCCGCCAAACCCGGCTTCATTGCTGCCCGAGTGCAGCGTCAGATAAACCAGCGAGAACACAGCCAGCACAAAGAGGAAGAATGCTCCTCCGCCAATCAGAATCCAAAGCAGGGTGCGGGAACGTCGGTCAGCCATGAACAAAGTTTAGCACCGGGGCAGCTTGAGCCGTGGGCAGTATGTGGGGACAGCCGCCCTCGGCTGTCCAGCTGAGCGAAGCCCAGCGTTTCTTGCAGATCGTCACGACTTCAGAGCGGGAGCGAAAGGATTCACAAACGGCTTCTTCCAGATCCACGGATACCCAGTCCAGTCCTCCACCAACCCGAGTCGGACAGGGTTTTCGACGATGTAGGCGATCTTAGAATCGAGATTTTCCGAGGAACGAAGAACATGATCAAATGATTCTGGCTGCCAAACACGTCTTTTACGGCTCAGTTTTTGTTGGTTTTGTGGGCCGAGGCACCTTTGATGCCATCCATGATTTCGGCCAGCGAATAAATCTCCATGGCTTGCTGGTTGACGAGAGGCGTGAAGATGAAGTGAACGTGATCCGGCATCACAACAGCGACAAGCAGGTCGAATTTAACTCCGTTGTCGTAAAGGCAGCATTGGAGCACGATAGAACGGACGCGTTCAGGAAGAACCCACCGGTGATCAGTACAGAAAGTGATGAAATGCTGCCGGTCATCGCACTGAAGATGAGGAAGCTGTCGACGATAAAAAGCCTGCCGCACAAGGTTTAATGTGGGGACAGCCGCCCTCGGCTGTCCAGGAGCGAAGCTCCGTTCTGCATAAGTCTAGTTGGAATCGTCGGTCAGTTGGATGTGGGAACCGTATAAATTCTTGCTCAATGTCAGTTCGGGAAAGCTAGCAGAGGAACCCCGGCGAGCTTCGCTCGCCCGGACAGCCGAGGGCGGCTGTCCCCACATGATTCATTGCTTTGGTCGAGTACCCATAATCAGGCTTGGGCGAACGATCCGGATCTTTCTACCAACTTGCAATGTGATAGGTTCACTCAAATCAATCCGTGTGACTGGATCCGTTACAAGTGCGCCATTTACCTTTACGGCCTTCTGTTTCAACTTTCTTCCAGCGTCGGTGACCGACTCCGCCAGGTCGACGCGAAAGAGCAGCTTGTCAAGGCGGATGCCACTGTCAGTAACTTCAATCGCTACTTCCGAGACGTGGTCCGGGATACGGCCTTCCTGAAACTGTTCAGACCAGTCCTTGGCCGCGGTCTCAGCTGCTTCTCGCGAATGGAAATCACCGACGATAAGTCCAGCAAGAGATTTTTTTACTTCCATTGGATGGCGCTCACCAGTCCGAACTCCCAGTTTCAATGCGTCGATCTGGACCTGTGGCACATCCGTCAGCAGCTCGTAATACCTCCACATTCGCTCGTCGGAGATCGCCATGATCTTTCCATACATCTCACGGGGTGGCTCATGGATTCCGATTGCGTTATCGAGAGACTTCGACATCTTCTCAGTCCCTGGACGCCAGCCTTCGAGAATCGGCGTGGTCAGCACCACCTGTGACTCCTGCCCGTAGGAACGTTGCAGCTCGCGGCCCACCAGCAGATTGAATTTCTGGTCCGTGCCGCCGAGCTCGACATCGGCTTCCAGTGCGACCGAGTCGTATCCCTGCACCAGCGGATAAAGTAACTCGTGCACCGAAATCGGCTTCTCGTCCTGAAATCGTTTGTGGAAGTCCTCGCGCTCCAGCAACTGCGACACTGTGTACTTCGCCATCAGGCGAACGAAATCGTCCGACGTGAACTGCCCCATCCACCGCCGGTTGAAGTCGATCACGGTCTTCTTCGGATCGAGAATCTTGAAAACTTGCGCTTTATAAGTCTCGGCATTCTCCTCGATCTGCTCGCGAGTCAGCGGCGGGCGCGTGACCGAGCGTCCCGTGGGATCGCCGATCATGCCCGTGAAATCGCCAATCAGAAAGATCGCAGTGTGGCCGAGATCCTGAAAGTGCTTCAGCTTGCGCAGAACCACGGTGTGGCCAAGGTGCAAGTCAGGAGCAGTCGGGTCCATTCCGAGCTTCACGCGCAGCGGCTTCCCCGTGGCACGCGACTTCTCCAGCTTGGCCCGCAAGTCGGCCTCGCGGATAATCTCCGCAGAACCCTTCTTCAGATACGTCAGTTGTTCCTCGACAGATGCGAAGGTTGACATGGGAAAGGACATTATAAGGAATACAGAAGGCAGAAGTCAGAATGCCGACGTTAGAATTGGCAATGGGAGCGGATGAGGCCTGTGACGGCGCCGAAGATTCGAATACGAGAAGCAACTCCGGCAGATGTTCCCCGGCTGCGGCAGGTGATTGAAGCCTCGGTGCGCGGCCTGCAGGCGGAAGACTATTCGCCCGCTCAAATTGAAGGTGCTCTGAAGTCGGTCTACGGCGTGGACAGCCAGCTCATCGCGGACGGAACCTATCTGGTGGCGGAGGTTTCGGTGTCGCAGAATGGCTCCGAGATCGTAGGCTGTGGCGGATGGAGCAAGCGCAAGACCTTGTATGGAGGCGACCAATACGCGGCCCGCGAAGACTCCTTGCTCGACCCGGCCCGCGATGCGGCGAAAATTCGAGCCTTCTTCGTACATCCGGACTGGGCGCGGCGCGGCATCGGTGGCTTGATCCTCGAAGCTTGCGAGAACGCGGCCGGGAAAGCGGGCTTCACTCGCCTTGAGATGGGCGCAACCTTAAGCGGCGTGGCTTTTTATTCAGCGAAGGGATACAGGGCAGTCGAGAATCAGGAAGTCCCGCTGGACAACGGTCAGACTCTCCCGATCGTGAAGATGGTGAAATATTCCTGACCCGCGCTTCTATCATGTTTTCTTCTTCAATCTGCGGCCAATGATTGTGAAGTTGTTACCCAGCACAATGTTAATCGCTTCCGTGTAGGCAACGTGCTCCTGCTCCAGAATGCGCACAGCCAGCGAGTGCTCGTCGTCGCTGTCAAGCACCGGCACCGTCTTCTGCACGATGATGGCTCCGTGATCGAGTTCTTCATCAACAAAATGCACCGTGCAGCCGGAAACCTTCACCCCATAGGCAAACGCTTGCTCTTGCGCTTCCAGTCCGGGAAATGCCGGCAGCAGCGAGGGATGGATGTTGAGAATCCGCTGCGGGAACTGCCGCACAAACCACGGCGAAAGCAGGCGCATGTATCCCGCAAGGCAGACCAGTTCCACTTTGTGCTGCTGGAGCGCGGCGACAACCTCGCGGTCGTGCTCTTCTCGCGGCTTGCCCTTCGATGGAATCACCAGCGCATTCAAACCGCGCCCGCGTGCTGTTTCGATGCCCGGTGCGTCCGCATTGTTCGAGATAACGACGGCAATACGCGCGTCCGCAATGCGGCCCGCGTCAATGCTGTCGGCAATGGCGACGAAGTTCGACCCGCGTCCGGAGAGAAGAATGCCCAGGTTATGCATGAAGTCAGGGAGACTTAGTTGTACAGCACCTTGCGCTCGCCTTTGACGATGCGGCCGATGGTGTAAGCCTTCTCTCCCACGCGTTCCAGCACAGTCTGGGCTTTCTTGAACTTCGCCAGAGGAACCACCAGCAGCATGCCCAGGCCCATATTGAACGTCCGTAACATTTCGTCCTGCGGAACATTGCCCAGATGCCGCAGATGCTCGAACAAAGGCGGCACCGGCCAGGAGCCGAGATCAATCGCGGCTGCGGTCCCGCGGGGCAACACCCGCGGAAGATTTTCCGTGATGCCGCCGCCGGTAACGTGCGCCAAAGCCGAAACGCATTGCCCATCGATCAGCTTTTTCAGCGCCGGCCAGTAGCTCTTGTGCGTGCGCATCAGTTCATTGCCCACCTTATTCTTGATCTCGTTGACATAGTCTTCCGGAGAGTATCGTGCCACTTCAAACAGCAGCTTGCGGGCCAGTGAATAGCCGTTGGTGTGCAAGCCGTTGGAAGCCATACCCAGGACGATGTCACCGATCTGCACGTTCTTGCCGGTGATAATCCGCTCGCGTTCCACCACACCCACGATGAAGCCCGCCAGGTCGTACTCGCCATCGGGATAGAAACCGGGCATCTCGGCTGTCTCCCCGCCGATCAGCGCACAGCCGTTGTGCTTGCAGGCGTCGGCGATGCCTTCCACCACTTTCTCGGCGATCGTGGGCTCCAGTTTTCCCGTCGCCAGATAATCCATAAAAAACAGCGGCGCGGCGCCTTGTACGGCGATATCGTTGACGCAGTGGTTGACCAGGTCAGCTCCCACAGTCGAATGCAGGCCCATTTCGAAGGCAATCTTAAGCTTCGTCCCTACCCCATCGACGCTCGAGACCAGTACAGGGTCCACATACTTGGTCTTGTCCACCGCAAAGAGCCCGCCGAACCCGCCAATTTCGCTGAGCACGCCGCGGGTAAAGGTCTTGTGCGCCAGGTACTTGATGCGCTGCTTGGTGCGGTTGGCCCGGTCGATGTCGACACCGGCATCGGCGTAAGTGATCGGTGCGGGAGCGGGTGTGGGGTTCTTGGCCACGGCGTATCGCGGTGTCTCTTTCTCAATGCTTCCGTGTGGGAAAGTGCCGGATTCCTTGCGAAGCAACAGCTCCTAAGGCCGCTCATTGTAACACGTTCCAGGGCGCACACCGGACTGCGGGGATCGTGTGTTCAAGAAGCCGAAAACCTCAAATACACTTCCGTCGGGCCCGCGGACGCGAACGCCCGCTCGTCATTGCCGAACCCTTACTAGTGAGCGATGAAGTCCGAAAAGAAATATGCGAGGATCCCGAAAAGAGCCAGACCAGAGATGCCATAGGCGGTGAGAACCCAGGCTCCGCGGCCTTCACGATGCCTGTTGTCGGTGGCTGGCTGAGACAGCGACTGCTGGGAAACTGAAGAAGAAGAGACGACTGGGGCCCGATCTTCCATGCAAGAAAACCTCCGAACGGAAAGATCGTGGCGCATGTACATGATGCGTCACGCTGCCCGGCGTCGCGGCCAGGCAATACTACGTCACGCAGGATTTTACTACGGTTTTGAGCGCCTCGAAGAAAGAAATCTGACTCAATTCGCGGGGATAATACAGGGTTAATATAGAACCGCATCTGCCATAATGAGTTATGCGTAACCCGTTTCCCGTCTTACTGCTTGGCGTCGCGGTTACTTCGCTCCTGCCCTGTGCGGCGGGACAATCCCCGATAACTCCGGGGCAGTCCGCCAAGCCTCCAGCTAGTACTCCTTCCAAGCCGGAAGAGCCCAGACACCCCTATTCCCAGGAGGCGTTTGTCGTCGAGCAGTATCACTCGCGCTACCACTTTGAAAACGATGGTACCGGACGCAAAGAAACGGTCGCTCGCATTCGTGTGCAGAGCGAGGCCGGAGTCCAGCAGTGGGGACAGATTCAAGTAGGCTACAACTCCGCCAACGAACGCGTGGAGGTTGCCTATGTCCGCGTGGTCAAGGCCGATGGCACAGTAGTGAAGGCAGGCGACGATGCCGTGCAGGATCTGAGTGCGCCCGTCGAACGCGAAGCCCCGGTCTACACCGACTACCGCCAGAAGCACATCACCGTGCCAGGCCTGCGCCCCGGTGAAGTGCTCGAGTATGACATGGTCACAGTGATTCACACGCCGCTGGCCGCCGGCCAGTTCTGGGCGGACTACGATTTCGATAAGACCAACATCATGCTCGATGAAGAACTCGACGTCGATGTCCCCGCCGACCGCCCGCTCAAACTCAAGAACAAACCGGGCATGGATCCGAAGATCTCCGATGAAAATGGCCGTCGCATCTACCACTGGACCAGTTCTCACCTGGAGCGCGAAGACGACGAAAAAGATAAGGACAAAGACAAAGACAAAGAAAAGGAAAAGGAAAAGGAGAGGCGGAGGAAGAAGAAAGCCGATGAGGAGCGTCCCGACGTTCAGTTGACCACGTTCGTCAGTTGGGAACAAATCGGGCGCTGGTATGCGAGTCTCGAAAAAGACCGCCGCGCTCCCTCGCCGGAGATTCGCGCCAAGGCCGAGGAACTCACCAAAGGCCTCGACAACGAATTGGACCGGGTCCAGGCTCTCTACGACTTCGTCGCCAAGAATTTCCGCTACGTCAGCTTGTCGCTGGGCGTGGGCCGCTACCAGCCTCACGCCGCTGCCGATGTCCTCCACGACCAGTACGGCGACTGCAAGGATAAGCACACTCTGCTCGCCTCCCTGCTTGAAGCCCAGGGCCTGCATGCGTCTTCGGTGTTGATCAATTCCAGCCGCAAGCTCGATCCCGACGTGCCTTCGCCCTCGCAGTTCGATCACGTCATCACGCTGCTACCCATGGCTCACGAAGAAGTCTGGATGGATACGACCAGCGAAGTCGCCCCCTTCCGCCTGCTGGCCTTCAGTCTGCGCAAGAAGTTGGCGCTGGTCGTTCCCGGCGACGGGGGCACACCCCATCTCGAGGAGACGCCCGCCGATACGCCCATGCCCGATAGCGAGATTTCCGAGATCGATGGAAAGGTAAATGAGATCGGCAAACTCGAAGCCCATGTGCACTACACCTTCCGCGGCGATGAAGAGTTGATGCTGCGCTCGATTTTCCGCCGCGTCCCGGAAGCGCAATGGCAGCGCGTGGTGGAAAATATCAACGCTGGCATGGGCGGCGACGTCACCAATTTGAAGATCAGCGATCCGGCCGCGACCCGCGAAGCATTTACCATGTCCTACGATGTCGCCAGGCCGAACTTCCTCGACTGGTCCAAGAAAAAATCCGACCTCACCCTGCCGCTTTGTCAGTTCAACCTTCCCGATATCGGCGATGACGACGACGGTGACGCCGACGCTGAGACGCTGAAACTCGGCCCCAAGGCGGAATACGCCTACCGGATCAAGCTCGAACTGCCCGCCAAGTACACCGCGCATGCCCCATTGCCCTTTTCTCTCAAGCGCGACTACGCCGACTACCAGGCCACTTACAAGCTGGAGGGAACCACCTTCACCGCCGCCAGGACGCTCAACCTGCGTCAAGACGAACTCCCTGCGCTGCGCGCCACGGATTACCAGGCTTTTCGCCGCGCCGTCAGCTCTGACCTCGGACAGTTTCTTTCCGTCGAGAACACGGTAGCGGGCACGCCGACGCCACCAGCCGATATGAAGGCGGATGACCTGTTTGAAAGCGGGCGAGCGGCCTATGCCAGCAATAATTTCCCGCTCGCAGTTCAGCTTCTCAAGCGCGCCACCGAAGTGGATCCCAAACACAAGTATGCCTGGTATGCGCTGGCCGTCGCCTACATGGGCATGCGCCAGGACGACGACGCCATCGCGGCGCTCAACCAGCAGATTGCACTCAATCCCTACGATGAGAACGCCTACAACGCCCTCGGACGCGCCTACTGGCAGCAGCGCAAGTACGACGACGCCGTCACCGCTTTCAACAAGCAGATCGAGATCAATCCCCTCGACAAGTTCGCCCACGCCGGCCTGGGTGCCATGTATTCCGAGTGGCACAAGTACGCCGAAGCCGCGCCGGAGTTGGAGAAGGCGGCATCCCTCACGCCCGACAACGCGGAACTGCAGGTGAGCCTGGGCGATGCCTATCTGAATCTCGGTCAGGACGATAAGGCGCTCTCCACGTTCGACCACGCGGTTGAACTCTCGGCCACGCCGCTGGTGTGGAACAACATCGCCTACCAGCTTTCGCTGAAGAAGTCTCATCTGGATCGCGCGCAGCAATATGCCGAGTCCGCGGTCTCGGCCACCACGGCGGCGTTGCGCAATGTCTCGCTCGACCGGCTCACCCTGCAGGAGTTGCCTCTGGTCCCCTCCCTCATCGCTTACTGGGACACGCTGGGCTGGGTCTATTTCAGTGAAGGCAACCTGGACAAAGCCGAAAAATACGTCTCCGCTGCCTGGGGACTGGGCCACCACGGCGAAGTCGGCGACCACCTCGGACAGATTTACGAAAAGCGAGGCGACAAGAACCTGGCCCTGCGCACCTACGCGCTCTCCATGAACGGACTGCGTCCCATCCCCGAAACTCGCGACCGGCTGGCTTCGCTGACCGGCGGCAGCGCCAAGGTAGACGCCGCCGTGGCCAGGTACAAAGATGATCTGCAGCAGTTGCGCACCATCGACCTGGGCAAGGTGGCAAAAGAAACCGGTAACGCTGAATTCTTCGTGCTGCTTAGTCGAGGCAAAGGTTCTGATGCCACGGTCGAAGCCGTAAAGTTCGCCAGCGGCGATGAAAAGCTCAAGGCCTTTGCCGCCGCTCTCCGCACCGCCGAATACCGTCTAACCTTCCCCGACGACACCCCAGTCAAAATCCTCCGCCGCGGAATCCTTTCCTGCTCCACAACCACGGGAACCTGCTCGTTCGTGCTCATGCTGCCCGATGATGTGAGAACAGTGGACTGAGAGGTAAAGAATCCGTAAGTGGAAGCGGCCCTGCCGAGGGTGCCCCGTCCTTGTCTCTGCGTTCCTTGCAGAGACAGGGCGGGGATTTTGATCGTAACCAGGTGGGCAGTCCTCCCGTTTTCCACAACGACCTTGTGACATCTAACCTTGCCCGAAAATCAAAATCGCGTAATCCTTGTCGAGGCAGTGACGGTTGGGAGCGCCCGGAGTCCCCGGCCCTAAGCCCTTTGTTCTCAAGATTTTGATATCTAAGTTCTTTGAAAACCAGATTTTGCGCGATACGGTTTGGCGAAACCCGCGCCGGGCAGGACTTTCAGGGATATCGAGACCAAAAATTAATCTGGAGATCTGCTCCTGGAAGCCCATCCGGTCACCAATTCGCGAGTGGCGTCGAAAATTTATTTAACTCAGAAATCCACAGCCGAAATGCAGTGGACGCGATCTGCCCCGCCCAATTTGTCAGCCCAGCGAACGCCGCCCGTGCCACTCCGTCGCCTGCTCGCAAGCATGAGCCAGCCTCAGCACCAGATCCTCCCGCCAGTGCGGCCCAGCGATCTGCAGCCCGATGGGCAGACCGGCCCTCGTAAAGCCGCAGGGCACTGAGATTGCAGGAAGCCCCCAAACGTTAAATGGCCGCGTGTTGCGAAGCAACACAAGTTCCGCCGGACGCAGCGCGGCAGGATCTTTTTTCAAATCGGCAATCGCCGGCGCGGGGATGGGCATCGTAGGCGTGACCAGCAAATCCACTTCGGCGAAGAACGCTTGAGCCTGCCGCCGTTCCTGATCCAGTTCACGCCTCCGCTGAATATATTCTGCCGCCGAAATGTTCGCGCCAGAGCGAATGCGCCGCAGAGTCTCTGGCTGGTACAACCCGGGAGTCCGCGCAACAGTGTCCGCATGATAGGCAAAAGACTCGGCGGCTTGCACGGTGCGGTCCGTTGTCACCTCGATATGCACTTCATGAATTTCCGCCACCAAAGTCCTGATCACAGCCAGAGCGTGCTCCACCGCCCCACGGACATCATGGTCGAGATCGTCATAAAAATGAGACTGCGGAACTCCAACGCGGAGAGTATTCGCTCCATCATGCAGACCAGAAACATAATCCGATATGGGAACGTCCGCGCTGCCAGCGTCGAGCGGATCGTATCCCGCGATAGCCTGCAGCACAGCCGCCGCATCGCCAACGGTAGCGGCCAGCGGTCCAACATGATCGAGCGACCACGAAAGCGGAATCACGCCGCGCGCGGAGACGCGACCATACGTCGGTTTAATCCCAACGCATCCGCACAGCGCAGCCGGTTCGCGGATCGAGCCCGCCGTATCCGTCCCAATCGCGGCATAGCAAAGCCCCGCAGCGACGGCGGCCGCGGATCCCCCGGACGATCCTCCCGCGACATGCCTCACGTCCCACGGATTGTGAACTTCGCCGAAAAAGCTGATCAGCGAACTCCCGCCATAGGCGAACTCATGCAGATTGTTCTTGCCCAGAATCACGGCGCCCGCCCCCCGCAGCCGTTGCACCACCGCCGCATCCTCGGTAGGGATGCGGTGCTCGAAAACCGCGCTGCCAGCCGTTGTGCGCGTACCCCCAGTGTCGATCAGGTCCTTCAAGGCAACAGGAATGCCATGCAACGGTCCGCGCCATTCCCCGTGCGCGATTTCGATCTCCGCGACCCGAGCCTCCGCCAGCGCAGAGTCGGCAGTCACCGTGATGAAGGCATTCAGTTCAGGGTTGAGTTTCTCAATGCGATCCAGGCAAGCTCGCGTCAATTCAAGGGGAGATATTTCTCCGCGCCGCAGTCGCGGTGCAAGCTCAAGAATCGTTTCCAGGGTAGACATTTGTGCTGACGGACTTCATTGTAGTGGAGAGGAGTTCCATCTCGACGTGACCTTGTGTCCCGGTGGTTGATGAATTCGCAAGGGCCTATAATTGTCTGGTTGAACCCGGGAGGTACAGATGGCGGAAATGACGATTGCTCCGGTCGCAACCCACGGTTTCTTTGTCGACGGCCGTTGGATGGAAGATGGCGACATCGTCGAAGTCCGCGCCCCTTTCGATGGCAGCGTCATTGGGCGAGTTGTTCAGGCGCGGCGCGAGCACGCCGAAGCCGCCATCGCCGCCTCCGTGAAGGCTTTCGGAACTACCCGGCGACTCCCGGCCTTCGAGCGGCAGCGCGTGTTGCGCCGCATTGCCGGGGCGATTGCCGATCGCCGCGACGAATTCTCGCGCACTATTGCGCAAGAGGCCGGAAAGCCGATTAAACTGGCGCGCATCGAGGTGGACCGGGCCGTATTTATCTTCAACGTTGCAGCGGAAGAGACCACGCGCATTTACGGTGAGTATCTTCCCCTCGACTGGCAGGAGTTTACTGCCGGACGCTGGGGCATCGTGAAGCGCTTCCCGCTCGGCCCCATCGCGGGCATCACGCCTTTCAATTTTCCTCTGCATCTGGTTGCGCACAAGGTAGCTCCGGCAATTGCCGCAGGCTGCTCCATGGTATTGAAACCAGCGCCCCAAACTCCGCTGTCGTCGCTGTTGCTGGCGGAGTGCGTGCAGCAGGCCGGCTGGCCTGATGGCGGACTCAACGTGTTGCCGCTTTCGAACGATGATGCCAGCCTGCTGGTCACCGACGAACGCATCAAGCTGATCAGCTTCACCGGCAGCGTGCCCGTGGGTTGGGACATCAAACGCCGCGCCGGCAAGAAAAAAGTCGCGCTCGAGTTGGGCGGCAACGCCGGCGCCATCGTTCACAGCGACGCCGATCTGATCTATGCCGCCGACCGGTGTGTCACCGGCGGATTCGGCTACGCCGGCCAGACTTGCATCTCGGTGCAGCGCATTCTGGTGGAGCAGTCCATCTACGGCAAATTCACTGACTTACTTGTCGAAGGTGTGAAGAAACTGAAGACTGGAGATCCCATGGAGGAATCCACCGACGTCGGTCCCCTGATTCGCGAGAGCGACGCCATCCGTGTCACCAGTTGGGTGGAGGAAGCGGTTCACTCTGGCGCTCGCCTGCTCTGCGGCGGTGGCCGCCAGGGCTCCATCGTCGATCCGACGGTGCTCACCAGCACCAAGCCAGAAATGAAAGTGAATTGCCAGGAAATCTTCGGCCCCGTCGTGACCGTGGAGCCCTACCACAGTTTCGACGAAGCCTTGCGGCGAATCAATAATTCCAACTACGGCCTGCAGGCAGGCTTGTTCACGCGAGATGTGAAACTGCTTTTCCAGGCCTACGACGAGTTGGAAGTCGGCGCTCTGATCGCGGGCGATATCCCTTCGTTCCGCATCGACCAGATGCCTTACGGCGGCGTGAAGGACTCCGGCCTTGGCCGTGAGGGGCTGCGTTACGCGATCGAGGAGATGACCGAGCCGAAACTGCTGGTGATGAATCTGCGGTAGCGGGACTTGGATGCACGCTGAAAGAAAAGATGGCACACTTTTTTCAGCGGAACCCATGAAATATTTTCCCGCTCTCGCGGGAAAGTACGCGACAACTGCACGCGAAGTATTTATAATCCTGAGTTTTCCTGTTCGTCGCCGAAAAATCTGGGGTCAAGTTTTTCCTGTGGGATGTACCCAACATGGCTGACGAGACATCTCAACCGTAGATTTCCAAAAGCATGTCGCAGATTTTTCATCGCAGCACCAACACCCTGTCCCGGGCCACGATTTTTGGCGCGGTCTTCGTAGTTGCCGCGCTCAGTTGGGTGGCGATGGAAGTCCAGCGTTCGCCTTATGTCACCTATGCCGGAGTGCGCAAGCCGCAGCCCGTGCCCTTCAGCCATCAGCACCACGTCTCCGGACTCGGCATTGACTGCCGCTACTGCCATACTTCGGTCGAGGTTTCGAGTTTCGCCGGCATCCCGCCTACCAAGACCTGCATGAACTGCCACTCCCAGATCTGGACCAATGCGCAATTGCTTGAGCCCGTCCGCGCCAGCTATCGCACTGGCGAGTCGCTGCAATGGACGCGGGTGAACCAGCTTCCCGACTTCGTCTTTTTCAATCACAGCATCCATATCAATAAAGGAGTCGGTTGCAACACTTGTCACGGTCCGGTCGACCAGATGCCGTTGATGTATCAGCAGGAATCGTTGCAGATGGAGTGGTGTTTGAGTTGCCACCGCGCGCCGGAGAAGAATCTGCGCCCGCGCGATCAGGTGTTCAACATGCGCTACCAGCAGCCCACAAGCGCGAACCCCGTGGTCGTGGACGGACAGAGCTACACCGATCAGATTGATCTGGGCTCGATGCTGTTGAAGAAGTACAGTGTGCGCAGTGTGAAAGACATTACGAGCTGCAGCACGTGTCACCGATGAAATGCCAGCCGCGAAGCGGCGAAAGAATGCAGCCCACGGCGCAAGCCGTGGGTGAGATGTAAGACCACGAAGTAGCCCCAAAGGGGCGAAAGAATGGACGAGCAAAACAAAATTGCCAAGCGCGAAGGCGTCTGCCCCAGCAAGAAGGGCAAACTCGATCTCGATTCTCTCCGCGCGCAGATCAACGAGGCCAACGACAAGGCCGGCCCCGAATATTGGCGCAGTCTCGAGGAACTTGCCGGCAGCCCCGCCTTCCAGGAGGTGCTGCACCGCGAATTTCCCAAAGGCGCGTCCGAGTGGGTCGATTCGGTCTCGCGTCGCGGCTTCCTTAAAGTGATGGGCGCGTCCATGGCGCTGGCTGGCATGACCGGCTGCGTGCGCCTGCCGCTCGAACCTATCGTTCCCTACGTTCGCCAGCCTGAGGACGTGATTCCCGGACGTCCGATGTTCTATGCCACGGCGATGACGCTGGGCGGATACGCGAGCCCGCTACTGGTCGAAAGTCACTTAGGCCGCCCGACAAAGATCGAAGGCAACGACCAGCATCCCGCGTCGCTCGGCGGAACAGACATTTTTGCTCAGGCTTCGATTCTGAGTATGTACGACCCCGACCGCTCGCAGAGCGTGGTGTCGATGGGCGACCAGCAATCGTGGCAGGCGTTTCTGAACGCGCTTCACGGACCGCTCACCGCGCAGAAGGCGTTGCAAGGCGCGGGCATCCGCATTCTCACGCCGACCATCTCTTCGCCCACGCTGGCCGATCAACTGCGCAGCTTTCTGAAGATTTATCCGCAGGCCAAGTGGCATGTGTATGAGCCCATCAATCGCGACAACGTGCTCGAAGGCGCGAAGCTGGCCTTCGGCGAGCCGGTCGAGACGCGCTACGATTTCGAAAAGGCCGACGTGATCGTTTCACTCGACGCCGACTTCCTGTATGCGGGTTTCCCGGGAAACGTCCGCTACATCCGCGACTTCGCCAAGCGCCGCAATCCCGATGGCAAGATGAACCGGTTGTATGTGATCGAGAGCACGCCGACCACGACGGGGGCGAAGGCGGATCATCGGTGGCCGATGCAAGCTGCTGATCTTGAATCTTTCGCCTACGGTTTAGCTACGCTGCTCGAAGTGCGGACGGATGCAACTGGCGCAGGCGGAGAAGCGGAATTAATGAAGTTCACCAAGGCGTTGATCGCCGACCTGGCCGAGCATCGCGGCGCATGCGTAGTTATTGCCGGAGATCATCAACCTGCCGCTGTCCACGCTCTTGCTCACGCAATGAATGCAAAGCTGGGTAACGTCGGCAAGACCGTTTTCTACGCCGACCCTGTCGATGCGAACCCGATCAATCAAACCGAATCTCTCAAAGAACTCTCAGCCGAGATCGACCTCGGCAAAGTCGATCTCCTAGTCATCCTTGACGGCAATCCAGCCTACGAAGCACCCGCCGATCTCGATTTCGCCAGGGTTCTGAAGGGCAATAAAGTTCCGCTGCGGGTGCATCTCGGTCTATATCAGAACGAAACCGCAGAACTTTGTCAGTGGCACATCAATCAAGCGCACGAACTTGAAGCGTGGGGCGATGCTCGCGCGTATGACGGCACCGTCAGCATCGTTCAACCACTGATTGCTCCGCTCTACGGCGGGAAGAGCGCACTGGAGTTCGTAGCACTGCTTTCGGGTCAAACCGATGCAACGGGCTACGATTTGGTCCGCGGCTACTGGCAGAAACAACACAATAGTGCGGACTTCGAACAGTTCTGGCGCAAGTCGCTTCACGACGGATGGATCGAAGGCACGGCTTACGCTCCAAAGGCTGTTGCCGCGAATACCGCAAAGTTCGAAATTCCCAGCCCCGGCAACGACCCCAAGACCATCGAGCTCAACATCCGCCGCGACCCCACCATCTACGACGGACAGTTCTCCAACAACGGCTGGTTGCAAGAACTGCCCAAGCCGATGACCAAGCTCACCTGGGACAACGCCGTGCTCATCGGTCCCAAGATGGCGGAGCGGCTACAAATCAAAACGGAAGACGTTGTCGAGCTGGAACTGAACGGCAAAAAAGTTACCGGCCCAGTCTGGATTCAAGCTGGCCATCCCGACAATTCAGTCACTGTCACTCTTGGCTACGGCCGCACCCGCGCCGGTCGCGTCGGAACCGCGCAGGGCTTCGACGCCTATGCACTGCGCACCACCGCAGCACCGTGGGGCGCCACAGGCCTGCAAATCCGCAAGACCGGAGAAACTTACAAGCTTGCCTCCACCCAGGGCTACCAAAGCATGGACACGCCCGATGGCGGCCATCGTCCGCTGGTGCGCGAAACCACGCTTGAGGAATACCGCAAAGAGCCTGACTTCGCGAAAGAAGAAGAGCCCGCGCCCGGACTCACGCTCTACAAGCCCTATCCCTACAAAGAAGAAGACTACGCGTGGGGCATGGCGATTGATCTGAACTCCTGCGTGGGCTGCAACAACTGCATGCTGGCCTGCCAGTCGGAGAACAACATCGCCGTCGTCGGCAAAGAGCAAACCGTCATCGGCCGCCACATGCACTGGATTCGCGTCGACGCCTACTACCAGGGCGACCGCGACAATCCCAAGGCATTCTTCCAGCCCGTGCCGTGCATGCAATGTGAAAATGCTCCCTGTGAAGTGGTTTGTCCCGTGGGCGCGACCAACCACTCCAGCGAAGGCCTGAATGACATGGTCTACAACCGCTGCGTGGGCACTCGCTATTGCTCGAATAACTGTCCTTATAAGGTGCGGCGCTTTAATTTCCTGCTCTTCCAGGACTGGGAGACGCCGCAATACAAGATGATGCGCAATCCCGACGTCAGCGTGCGCAGCCGCGGCGTGATGGAAAAGTGTACCTACTGCGTGCAGCGCATCAACGAGCGCCGCATTGATGCCGAGCGTGAAGATCGAAAGATCAACGACAGCAATCACGAAGACGAGTTGAAGACCGCATGCCAGCAGTCGTGCCCAGCGGGCGCGATCGTGTTCGGCAACATCAACGACCCCAACAGCAAGGTCTCAAAGTTGAAGGCGCAGTCGCGGAACTACAGTCTGCTGGGCGAACTCAACACTCGCCCGCGGACCACGTATCTGGCGGAAGTTCGTAACCCTAATCCAGAACTGAAAACATAGGTACTGCACCGATCATCGCCCGGCATGGGCGCACAATAATGGACGAGCCATACAAAGCGACGGTGGACGCGCAAGAAGCTCCGGTGATGGAGCCGGGCTACACTTTCGGCACGGTCACGGAAAAGATCAGCGCGATTGTGCTGACCCGTCCCGCGTCGAACGGATGGTTTGTCGGCTTCGGCATCGCGTTTCTGCTGACGATGATGATGCTCTACGCCATCGGCTACCTTTTCCTGAAAGGCATCGGCATCTGGGGCGTAACCATCCCCATCGGCTGGGGTTTCGCCATCGTCAACTTCGTGTGGTGGATCGGCATTGGCCACGCGGGAACGCTCATCTCCGCAATTCTTCTTCTGCTGCGGCAGTCGTGGCGCAATTCCATCAACCGCTTCGCCGAAGCGATGACGCTGTTTGCGGTAGCGTGCGCCGGAATTTTTCCTGCCATCCACGTCGGTCGTCCGTGGCTGGCTTACTGGCTGTTCCCTTATCCCAGCACCATGGGCGTGTGGCCGCAATTCCGCAGCCCGCTCATATGGGACGTCTTCGCCGTCTCGACCTACGCCACCATCTCGGCATTGTTCTGGTTCATCGGCCTGATCCCCGACATGGCGACGCTGCGCGATCGCGCGACTCATCCCGCCGCCAGAATCATCTACGGCATGCTCTCCATGGGCTGGCGGGGATCGGCGCGGCACTGGCATCGCTATGAAACCGCCTACCTGCTTCTAGCGGGATTAGCCACGCCCCTGGTGCTCTCCGTTCACACCGTCGTGAGCTTTGACTTCGCCATCGGCATTGTTCCGGGCTGGCACACCACTATTTTCCCGCCGTACTTCGTTGCCGGCGCCATCTACTCGGGATTTGCGATGGTCCTGATGCTTGCCATTCCCATTCGTAAGATTTACGGCCTCGAAGATTTCATTACCGAGCGCCATCTGCAGAACTCGGCGAAAGTCATGCTGGCGACCGGATTGATCGTGGCCTACGGTTACGGCATCGAGGCCTTCATGGGCTGGTATAGCGGCGACCGCTACGACGCGTTCACGCTGTGGAACCGCCTGCACGGGCCATACGCCATTCCCTATTGGTCCCTGCTCGCCTGCAACATCTTTATCCCGCAAGTGCTGTGGATTCGCAAGCTGCGCACCAGTCCGGTAGCGCTGTTCCTGGTTTCCGGCGTGATTCTGGTGGGCATGTGGCTGGAGCGTTTCATCATCGTCGTGGTCAGCCTCAGTCGCGACTTCCTCACCTCATCCTGGGGCATGTATTACCCCACGCGTTGGGACTGGATGACCTACGTCGGCACCATCGGCATGTTCCTCGCGGCAATCTTCTTGTTCGTGCGGCTCCTGCCCATGATCTCGATCTTTGAAATGCGCACCCTCCTGCCCGAAGCGGAGGTGAAGGAATGAAGCGCGATCCAATCTACGGCATGATGGCAGAGTTCGAGTCGCCCACCGCCTTGGTGGAAGCCGCGCGCCGCACCCACCAGGCGGGATACAACAGGATCGATGCCTACAGCCCGTTCCCCATCGAAGGCCTGGCGGAGGAGATTGGCTTTCACCGCGATGAAGTTCCGCTGGTGGTACTCATCGGCGGCATTGTCGGTGGCCTCACCGGCTACCTGATGCAGTACTGGATGTCCGCCGTTGACTATCCGCTCAACATCGGCGGCAAGCCATATCATTCCTGGCCCGCATTCATTGTCATCACGTTCGAGATGACAATTCTTTTTGCCGGAATCTCCGCTGTGTTCGGCATGCTCGCGCTGAACGGCTTGCCCATGCCCTATCATCCCGTCTTCAATGTGCCTCGCTTTGCGCTGGCGTCCAAGGATCGCTTTTTCCTGATCGTGTTTTCTTCCGATCCCAAGTACGACCCGGCCGGCACTCGCAGTTTTCTCCAAAGCTTGCAGCCGCGCTCCATTTCGGAGGTGCCCAGCTAGAATGCCGCGTCTCCGTCAAATTTCCGCAGCGATTGTACTGGCGGCGACCGCCGCGCTCGCCGGCTGCCGTCTCGACATGCACGTCCAGCCCAAGCAGAACCCGCTTTCCCGCAGCGACTTCTTCACCGACCAGCGCTCGGAGCGTCCGCCGGTGGAAGGCACCGTAGCGCGCGGCCACTTGCGCGAAGACTCATATTTCTACACCGGAAAGATCGGCAACGCTCCTGGCGATTCCATGCCGTTTCCGCTGACCAAAGAAGTGCTCGAACGCGGACGCGAGCGCTACAACATTTACTGCGCTCCCTGTCACTCGCTTCTCGGCGACGGCAACGGTTTTATCCCGTCGCGCGGTTTTGCGCGCAAGCCGCCGTCGTTCCACGATCAGCGGCTGCAGAAAGCTCCCCTGGGCTATTTCTTCGATGTGATTACCAACGGCTTCGGCATCATGCCCGATTACGCCTCGCAGATTCCGCCGCAGGACCGCTGGAACATCGTGGCCTACATTCGCGCTCTGCAGCTAAGTCAAAGCGCTACCCGGGCCGACGTGCCGGCGGGACAAGCCATCCCTTCGGAACCACCACAGTTCCGCGGCCAGCCGGGCTCGGGCGCGACCCTCCCGGTGATTGAGCCGGAAGCGAGTGCGCAGATCGAGGAAAAGAAATGAGCGCCACGACCACTTCGCACCTCGACCTGACACCCCCCGCAGTCGTGAGAAAGATTTCTCAACGCTCGCTCGTAATCGGCGTGGTCTTCGCTGTTGTTTCCGTAGTGTTGGCCTTTACCCGCACCGAAGAGTTCTACCGCGCTTACCTGCTCGGTTTCATGTGCTGGCTCGGTGTCGCGCTGGGTTCAATGGCGATTCTTATGATTCGCCACTTGACCGGAGGCGGCTGGGGCACGGTGATCCGCCGCATTCTGGGCGCGGCCATGCGTACGCTGCCCCTGCTCGCGCTGCTCTTCATCCCCGTCATTTTTGGGATTCACCGCCTCTACCTCTGGGCGCAGCCCCTCGGCAACATTGAGGACAAGCATCTCCGCGAGCACCTCGAACAGATCACGCAGACCTACCTGACGGTGAACGGCTTTATCATCCGCGCCGTATTCTATTTCGCGATCTGGAACCTGCTCTCGTTTCTGCTCACCAAGTGGTCGAAGCAACAGGATTCTCCGAACACCCCTGACAATATCGGACGCTTCCGGGCCGTCAGCGGTCCCGGTCTCATCCTCTACGCCTTTACCATCTCTTTCGCCGCCATCGACTGGATCATGTCGCTCGACCCCAGCTGGATCTCGACCATCTTCGGCCTGATCATCCTCATCGGAGAAGTGCTCTCCGCCATGTGTTTCGCGGTGGTCGTCGAGCGCATCCTCTTCAACTACAAACCCATGTCGGAGATGCTCAAGCCCGATTTCGTCCACGACCACGGCAAGTGGATGCTGACCTTCACCATGGTCTGGGCCTATTTCAACTTCTCGCAGTGGCTGATCATCTGGGCGGGCAATCTGCCGTCGGAGATCACCTTTTATTTAAGACGCATAAATGGCGGCTGGGGATCGATCGGCGTGTTTCTGGTTCTGTTCGGCTTCGCCGTCCCGTTCGCAACCCTGCTCTCGCGCCCATTCAAGCGCGACATTCGCCGGTTGGTGTGGCTGGCGGCCTGGCTGATGCTGATCCGCTATCTCGATTTGTTCTGGATCATCGAACCGAATTTTTCCAGGACCATCACTCTGACTTTGGCCGACGTGGTTGTGCCCATCGCCATCGGCGGAATCTGGCTTTGGTATTTTTTCCGCAACCTGGCTTCGCTGCCGCTCCTGCCGGTCTATGACGTGGATGCCAACGAGGTTCTGCATCCGGCACATGAGTGAAACGCAGGGGTGACTAAAGAAAAGCAATGAAAGATGAGCAGCGAAAGAAGAGCAACGAAAGATGACCAACGAGAAATGAGCAACGAAATCAAACACGAGAACACCACCGGGCATGGCGGTTTCGAGCGCCAGGACCTGCAGGTCTCCGGCATTCTCTATTTCTTGTTGGCACTGCTGGTCGGAACGGCGCTCTGCCTTCTCGGTCTCAGAGGAGTCTATGCATATCTCGACCACCGTGAAAAGGTGTCGCAGCCTCCGGTGAATCCGCTGGTCACCAATTTTCCCGAGGATACGCGCCACGTCATTCCTGGATACCCCCAGAGCGTTTTCCCTAACCCGAAGCTGGAGGAGGACGAACGCGGTCAACTGAACGGGATCCTGACGGAAGAAGTGAAAACGCTATACAGCTACGGCTGGGTTGACGAGAAAGCCGGCACGGTGCGCATCCCCATCGAACGCGCCATGGATCTGTTAGTGCAGCGAGGTTTGCCACTCCGTGCGCACGGTGCGGCCAGCGAAATTCCTGCCGCCAAGCCGGAGACGAGCAAGAAGGAATCAAGCAAGACAGGAGCCGGCAAGAAGGGTGCTAAGAAGTGAACAGCAGGCAAAACAATTCGATTTTCGCCGCGTGCGTCGTGTTAGCGCTGGCACTGCTGGCCACGTCCGCCTCGGCACAGATGAACAACGGCATCATGGGTCCTCCGGCAAACACGCGGCCTCCCAGGCTGGAGAACGTCGGCATCGAACAACACCTCGACGCGCAGGTCCCGCCCGATCTCATTTTCCGCGACGACACCGGCAAGACGGTCAGGCTGGGAGATTACTTCGGCCGCAAGCCCCTGATCCTCAACCTGGTTTATTACAACTGCACCATGCTGTGCGGCGAGGCTCTGGCAGGGCTCTCGAGCGCCATGCGCCTGGTGAAGTTCGACGTGGGCAATGAATTCGACGTGGTCACGGTGAGTTTCGATCCGCACGAGACGCCTGAAATGGCCGCGGCCCGGAAGATCGACTACGTCAAGCGCTACGGCCGCGCCAATGCCGCCGCGGGCTGGCATTTCCTCACCGGCCAGCCGGACTCGATTAACGCGCTCACCAAAGCTGTAGGCTTCCAGTATCAATACGACCCCAAGACTGATCAGTATGCGCACGCCACCGCCATCATGGTGCTCACGCCGCAAGGCCGCATCTCGCGCTACTTCTACGGTGTGGATTTTCCGCCTAAGGATTTACGCATGGGACTGGTGGAAGCGTCTCAAGGCAAGATCGGCAACGCCGTGGATGCGGTGTTGCTCTATTGCTATCACTATGACCCCGAGACCGGAAAATATGGCGCCATGGTAGCCAACATCCTGCGGCTGGCAGCGGCTGCGACCGTTTTCATCATGGGTATCTTTCTTTTCATCTTGTGGCGACTGGATCTTTCTGTAACCGGGAAGACGGCAGCGAAGACGAAGACACGGTATGCTCAATAATTTTCCATTATGGCCGGAGCAGGCCTCCACGATGGCGGGCCACGTGGACGCTCTCTATATCTTCCTGCTCATCGTCACCGGGATGATGACTCTGCTCATCTTCACCTGCCTCGTCTACTTTGCCGCCCGCTTCCGTTATCGCCCTGGCGTTCCCGCCGAGCAGATCGAGGGCTCCACTCCGCTCGAAATCACCTGGAGCGCGATCCCCTTCCTCATCTTCATGGTCATCTTCGCGTGGGGCGCCTCGGTCTATTTCAAAGAGCGCACTCCGCCCGCGGATGCGGCCGAAATCTATGTCGTCGCTAAACAATGGATGTGGAAACTGGAACATGCCGAAGGCCAGCGCGAGATCAATGAACTGCACGTCCCGGTCGGACGCGACGTGAAAATGATCATGACCTCGCAGGACGTGATTCACAGCTTCTTCGTCCCCGCCTTCCGCATCAAGCAGGACGTGCTGCCCGGCCGCTACACGGTAGCCTGGTTCCGCGCTACCAAGCCCGGCGTGTATCACTTGTTCTGCGCGGAATATTGCGGCACCCAGCACTCCGGCATGGTCGGCTCGGTCGTGGTCATGGAACCGGCCCAGTACGCGGCGTGGATGAACGGTGGTTCCACGGGTCCGCTCTCGGCGACAGGGGAGAAGATTTTCGCCGAACTCGGCTGCTCCACCTGCCATCGCACGGACACGCAAGGCCGCGGCCCCAATCTGCAGGGAGTTTTTGGCAAACCAGTTCAACTCCAGGACGGCCGCACCGTCACCGCCGACGAGAACTACGTTCGCGAATGCATCCTCGACCCGGGCGCGAAGCGGGTCAAAGGATTCCAGCCCATCATGCCCACATTCCAAGGTCTGGTCAGCGAAGAACAGGTCAATGCCCTCGTCGCCTACATCAAGTCGATTTCCGCCGCCAAGCCGGGTGAGGCCGTTAAAGCCAGCGCCGCCGCCACACAGCCCAATGGAAGTCAGGTGCAATGAGTATGCCAACCCCGATGCCTCAACCTGTCGAACGTGAAAACTACTTAAACACGAGGTACGGAGTCTGGTCCTGGCTCCTCACCACCGACCACAAACGAATTGCGCTTCTCTATCTACTCTCGATCACCTTCTTCTTCTTCATCGGGGGTTTCTTCGCGCTGCTCATCCGCCTCGAGTTGTTAACTCCCGCAGGCGACCTGGTCCAGGCTGACACCTACAACAAACTCTTCACGATGCACGGAATGGTCATGGTGTTCTTTTTCCTGATTCCTTCCATTCCCGCTGTTCTTGGGAACTTCCTGGTACCCCTGATGGTCGGGGCTAAGGATCTCGCTTTTCCCCGCATCAACCTGTTGAGCTGGTATCTCTACATCATCGGCGGCGTGATGATGCTGCACTGCATGCTGACCGGCGGCGTCGATACCGGCTGGACGTTCTACGCCCCCTTCAGCACCAACTTCACCAACACAAAAATCGTCGAAGCCGGATTGGCCATCTTCGTCGCGGGATTCTCTTCTATCCTCACCGGCCTGAACTTCGTCGTTACCATCCACCGCATGCGCGCCCCCGGCATGACCTGGTCGCGCCTACCCCTGTTTATCTGGGCGCACTACGCTACCAGCATCATTCAGCTTCTGGGCACTCCGGTCATCGCCGTCACCATCGTGCTGGTCGCGGCCGAGCGCGCTCTGCACCTCGGCATCTTCGATCCTAAACTCGGTGGTGATCCGCTTCTGTTCCAACATCTGTTCTGGTTCTATTCCCATCCTGCCGTCTACATCATGATTCTGCCCGCGATGGGCGTCGTCACCGAGATCATCGCCTGCTTCTCGCGCAAGCGCATCTTCGGCTACAGCTTTGTGGCCTTCTCGTCGATCGCCATCGCTGTCTTCGGCTTCCTGGTTTGGGCTCACCACATGTTCGTGGCGGGAATGTCGGTCTACGCCGCTCTGGTGTTTTCCCTGTTGAGCTACGCGGTGGCCGTACCTTCCGCCATCAAGGTTTTCAACTGGACGGCCACTCTGTACAAGGGCTCCATCCACTACGATGCGCCGATGCTTTACGCTTTCGGCTTCCTCGGACTCTTCACCATCGGCGGACTCACCGGACTATTCCTTGCGGCGCTCGGCATCGACGTGCACGTCACCGATACCTACTTCGTTGTGGCGCACTTCCACTACATCATGGTCGGAGGAGCGGTCATGGGCTATCTCGGCGGAATGCATTTCTGGTGGCCGAAGATTTCCGGCCGCCTCTATCCCGAGGGCTGGGCGCGCCTGGCCGCGCTGATCGTTTTCATCGGCTTCAATCTCACCTTCTTCCCGCAATTCGTACTCGGCTACATGGGCATGCCGCGGCGTTACTATGATTACAGTCACATGCCTGAATTTCAGGTGCTGAACGTTCTCTCGACGGCCGGTGCCACGGTCCTCGGCGTCGGATATCTGCTGCCCATGCTGTATTTCCTCTGGTCGATGCGCTACGGCAAGCCGGCACCAGACAATCCGTGGAATGCCGCCGGACTCGAATGGAAAACCGCTTCCCCGCCGCCCACCTTCAACTTCGACGAAGAACCCATCGTGACCTGGGAAGCCTACAACTATGAGGAGTTGGATGCACCCCGCAAAGAGGAGGTCCCCGTTGCCCGATAGCACCGTGATCGGCCTTCACCACGAAGAAGAGCACCGTCCGGACCTCTTGCACCACTTCGCCGAGCCGCAGCAGCAGCGCGATGCCGCCAGCCTGGGAATGTGGGTCTTCCTCGCCACTGAAATCATGTTTTTCGGCGGCCTGTTCTGCGCTTACCTGGTCTACCGCCGCTGGTACTTCGGCGATTTCGCTGCCGCCAGCAAGTCCATCGACGCTACGCTCGGCGCTACCAACACGGCTGTCCTCATCTGCAGCAGTCTGACCGTGGTCCTTGCCGTCTGGGCCGCCCAGACTGCCCGCCGCACGCTGTTGCTTGGCAGTCTGGCAATCACCATGCTTCTCGGCCTGACCTTCCTCGGAATCAAGGGGATCGAATACAAAGACAAGTTCGAGGAGCATCACGTACCAGGCGCTTCTTTCAGTTTCAACAACGTGCCCATCCCGGGACATCCCGGTCAGTACGCCGACCCGCGCCACGCGCAGCTGTTCTTTTCCCTCTACTTCGTGATGACTGGCTTGCACGCGTTGCACATGATCATCGGCCTGGGTATTTTTCTCTGGCTCTTCACCATGGCCTGGAAAGGACGCTTCACCCCCGACTACCACACGCCCGTCGAGATTGGCGGTCTCTACTGGCACTTCGTCGACATTGTCTGGATTTACCTGTTTCCGTTGCTCTACCTGATCGACCGGCACCCGTGAGGCTTGTTATGTCTGAACCCGCAAAGTCTGAACACGCACAATCGTCGCCGCTGAAAATGTATTTCAGCATCTGGATTGCGCTTCTGGTCTGTACTTACATTACTTATAAAGCCGCCTTCATCGAGCTCGGCCAGTTCAACGCCGCGGTTGCTTTGGGTATCGCGACCCTGAAAGCAACTCTGGTCGCGCTCTTCTTCATGCATGTCTGGCACGCCAGCGAAAAGCTCACGAAGCTGGTCGTAATCGCAGCATTATTCTTCCTGCTCCTGTTGCTGGGCCTTACCATGACCGACTACGCCACCCGGCCCTGGAGCTAGAATTTCGCGTAGCGCCATCATCTCTACGGTTCCAAGCCCGCCTGAGCGAAATTGAAAGAGCCCCGCGCGCCCGGAGAACACGACCGCCTCACTCCATCGGCTGCGGAACCTTATTCAATCCCCGCTCTGTTTCCCAGCCAATCTGCGGTATACTCGCGCCGTCCGCCCGCAACTCTACATCGGATGAGGTGACGTATGGCATTCTGCAATTCTTGCGGTACGACTATCGTTCCCGGAACCAGGTTCTGCAGCAAGTGCGGCGCGGCAATAGTCGTTTCCTCGCTGGCCCCGGCCGCAACCCCTCAGTCCGCAGTTAGCTCTGCGCCTCCAGCGGTTCCGGCGGCCCCGGCGCCTCTGACCGCTGCGCCAACTTCGGGTGGCGGCGCGCTCAAGGCCATTCTGATTGTGGTGGGCGTGATCGTGCTCGTCGGGACTCTTTGCGTCGCCTCACTGGCGTTCTTTGCCTGGCGGGTCGCTCGTCACGCTCACATTCGTCAGGAGGGCGACAACGTCAAGGTAGAAACTCCGTTCGGCACCGTCGAGACTACAAAAGATCCGCAAGCGGCGGCTCGCAATCTGGGAGTGGACCTTTATCCCGGAGCACAAGTCTTGAACGAGGGCGCGTCTTCCGCGACTTTCGGAGAAGTGCACACGGCGTCGCTAAAGTCCGAAACCAGCGATTCCCTCGACAAAGTCTCCGCCTTCTATAAGACCAGGTTCCCCAACGCGATGGTGATGACCTCGGATGCGAATCAGTGCACAATTGTCTCCAATGATCAGAAAAACATGATCACCATTAACATAAGGGTGGCGGGCAACAAGACCAGAATCATCATCACCAACGTAACCAATAAGTCGGGCGTGGCGAACCCAACCTCGAATTAGAAGAGCCCGGCCGCATGCCGAACCCGTTCGTAGAACTCGCCCAGGCCGCAAAATCAAAGTCCGCGCAAGTGGACGCCCTGGGCTTGGCCGAAGCTTTACGCGCTCAGATTCAGGGCGGAGTTCACGGTAATGTTCGATTCGACCGCGGCAGCCGCGCGCTCTACGCCACCGATGGCTCCAACTATCGCCAGGTTCCTATCGGTGTAGTGCTCCCCCGCGATGCCGACGATGTCCTGGCCACGGTCGCGCTCTGCCGCCAGTTCGGCGCGCCACTACTTTGCCGCGGCGGCGGCACATCGCTCGCCGGCCAGTGCTGCAACGTCGCCGTCATCCTCGATTTTTCCAAGTACATGGCGAGGATTCTCGAAATCGATCCCGCCCGCCGCATCGCCCGCGTACAACCCGGGGTGGTGCTCGACACTCTCCGCACCGCTGCCGAAAAGCACCACCTGACTTTCGCGCCCGATCCCGCCACCCACGATCGCTGCACCCTCGGAGGCATGATCGGCAACAACTCCTGCGGCGTGCATTCCGTCATGGCCGGCAAGACCGACGACAACATCGAAGCGCTCGAAATCCTCACCTACGACGGCGTGCGCCTTAAAGTCGGCCAGGATCTTATCGAGCCATGTGGGGACAGCCGCCCTCGAAAGCCTGCCCTGAGCGAACCCGAGGGACGAGGGGAGTCGAACGGGTCCGGCGGCCCGGAAGTATCGGGCCGCAGCGACTCCGCCCGAGCAGCTCAGATCTACGCCGCACTGAAGCAAATCGCCGCCGCCTATGGCGATCTCGTCCGCCAGCGTTTCCCCAACATTCCGCGCCGCGTCTCCGGCTACAACCTGAACTTCCTTTTGCCCGAGAACGGCTTCCACGTCGCGCGAGCCCTGGTCGGCTCCGAAGGAACGTGCGTCACGGTCTTAGAAGCGACGTGCCGGCTGGTCGAGAGTCCGCCGGAACGTGTGCTGCTGGTTGTCGCCTATCCCGACATCTATCAGTGTGCCGACCACGTCCCCGAAATCATGGCGCATAAGCCTATTGGGCTCGAAGGCTTCGACGAACTTCTAGTCGGCTACACGCAAGCGAAAGGCATCAACTCCGAAGGCCTCGCGCTCCTGCCCGAAGGCGGCGGATGGTTGATGGTGGAGTTCGGGGCCCAGACCGCGCAGGAAGCTGAGTCCCAGGCCCGCGGCCTGATGCAGTCGCTCACCCGCAGCTCTCATCCGCCCAAGCTGCGTCTCTACGCCGGGAAGCAACAGATCAAACGCGTGTGGGAAGTCCGCGAATCGGCTCTGGGCGTGACTTCTCATGTAGCCGGCGAACCGATGAGCTGGGAAGGTTGGGAAGATTCCGCCGTCGCTCCCGAAAAACTTGGCGGCTACCTCCGCGATCTCCGCAAGATGATGGCGGCTTACGGCTACCGGGGTTCACTCTACGGTCACTTCGGCCACGCCTGCGTCCACACCCGCATCAATTTTGACCTGCAATCGAAAGAAGGCATCGCCCGGTTCCGCAAGTTCATGGAAGAAGCCGCCGATCTGGTCGTCAGCTACGGTGGCTCCATTTCCGGTGAACACGGCGACGGCCAGGCTCGCGGCGAGCTGCTGCCGAAAATGTTCGGCCCGGAATTGGTCCAGGCCTTCCGCGAGTTCAAGTCCGCCTGGGATCCTGAATGGAAGATGAATCCCGGCAAGCTGATCGAGCCCTACAAGCTCGACGAGAACCTCCGGCTAGGCGCCGCCTACTCTCCCTGGGAGCCGAAAACCAACTTCCAATTTCTCGCCGACCATGGCAGCCTTGCGCAAGCCACTCTGCGCTGCGTGGGCGTGGGTAAGTGCCGCCGCGAGGAAGGCGGCGTGATGTGCCCCAGCTACCGCGCCACGCACGACGAAGAACACTCCACCCGCGGCCGCGCTCACCTGCTCTGGGAGATGACGCAGGGCGAGGTTATCCGCGACGGCTGGCGCAGCGAGGAAGTCAAGCAGTCCCTCGACTTGTGCCTGGCTTGCAAAGGATGCAAGACCGAATGTCCGGTAGGCGTCGACGTAGCCACTTATAAAGCCGAGTTCCTTTCCCATTACTACGAAAGCCGCCCGCGCCCGCGCCCGCGCAGCGCCTATGCTTTCGGCAACATTGATCTGTGGGCGCGTCTGGCATCGCACGCCCCCGGCCTAGCCAACCTGACCACGCAGCTACCATTCCTGCGCGACATTTCAAAACTGGTTGCCGGAGCCTCCCAGCAGCGCGCCATCCCGGCCTTCGCTCCGGAAACCTTCAAGAGCTGGTTTGAACGCCGACCATTGGAGCGCCTGACGAGCCGTCGTAAGGACACACTCGGGAAGGGTAGGGCTTCAGCCGTGCCGTATAGTGCCGAAAGCACGAGGGCTTTAGCCCCTGGGGACGCACCGCCTGTCCTCCTCTGGCCTGACACGTTCAACAACCATTTCCACCCCGACACCGCCAAAGCCGCCGTAGAGGTCCTCGAAGCCGCCGGCTTCCGAGTCATCGTGCCCAGAGCCAACCTCTGCTGCGGCCGCCCGCTCTACGACTTCGGCATGCTCGACCGCGCCCGGGCGCTCCTGCTTCAGATCCTCGACGAACTTTCCCCCGAAATCAAAGCCGGCATTCCCATGGTTGGACTGGAACCCAGTTGCGTCGCCGTCTTCCGTGACGAACTCCTCAACCTCTTCCCCCACGACGAACGGGCGCAGGCCCTGTCGCGACAAACCTTCCTGCTCAGCGAATTCCTCGAGACTCACGCAAAGAATTTGCCTCTGCCCCGGCTCAACCGCAAGGCGCTTCTCCACGGTCATTGCCATCACAAATCCCTGATGAAGATGACGGCCGAAGAGGCTGTCCTGCAGCGCCTGGGCGTCGACTTCCACAGCCCCGCTCCCGGTTGCTGCGGCATGGCCGGCTCCTTCGGCTTCGAGCCTGACAAGTACGACCTGTCCATCGCCATCGGCGAACTCGAACTTCTCCCCGCCGTCCGCCAGGCTCCTGCCGACTGGCTGATCATCGCCGATGGCTTCAGTTGCAGGGAACAAATCGCCCAAGGCTCACCCCGGCGCGCTCTGCACCTGGCTGAAGTCCTGCAAATGGCTTTTGACCCGGCCACCGATGCCCCCAGCTTCTCCGACTCCTGCCCCTATCCCGAGTCCGCACGCACCCACTATCGCCAAGCCGAGGTCTTCCGATCCATGAAACGTGCCGGGCTGGGGTTAGCTGCCCTGGCAGCAGGGGGGACTCTATTATGGGAATTGTTCGGAAGACACTGATTATGCAGTAGTTAGTGCCATTTTATAGCTGAATGCTAACATCCACCCCTCGCCAGACTGCCCGACTTCTGGGACAATAGAGGCCTCGCCGCTCCTCACTGGAGCCCAGACGCAACGCCACGGCGAGCCGAAATTCTCAGTCAGGAAGTCATGGATCCCGCGGTAGAAGCAGGGGTAATCGATCTCGACGTCCCGGCCACTGCGGCAGGCAGTGAATTCATGGATCGTGAAACCACTATCACCGCACCGGCAATAGGCAAAGTCCCCGCCGAGGCCTTACCCACCCTGGTGGCGGCCAACCCCCAGGACGCCCCGCTGTGCGGCTCTGTGCTGGTCCTGATCCAGTTCGACGTCTGTGAAGAGATTCGCCTCGATCAGCTGCGCATGATCCTCGGTGCGCGCACCGCTGATACCAGCTTCAAACACGTCGCTCCCGGATACGTCCGCTTTCAGCGTCCTCCGGTCGAAGAGGTCCTCGAACCCCTCATCCTCGAAAGCGGCGAGCGCCTTCAGGGCGATATCAAGTACTTCGACTACGGCGTCGTCAGCGTGGTCTTTGAGCTGCCCTTCTCCGGCGACTGGGACAAGCTAGTCCAGCTTTCCAGCCGCTGGGTTTGGGACACCAACTTCGAAAGCCTAGCCACTCGCATCGTAAAGCAGAAACTGGAGCTCGCCGCTCCCGCCCTGGTCAAGCCGTATACCACCGAGTGGTTGCAGGAGGATTATTTCATCTTCCACCTGCGCGAGATTGCCGGCTCACCCTCCGCGACCGATATCCTCGCATCTCAAGGCGCCTGCATCGCTCAGGTCGTGCGCGGCGAGACCCAGCCGCTTTCCGACGGTGAACGGCAGGAGATCCTGCAATCGCGTATCTCTTACTATCCCAACGATCTCGCCGTGATCGGCTGGAATGCGGCCTTCATCTACGACACTCCAGTCGGCGCCGAGACGGCCATCCAGCTCCTGCAGTACGCCAACTCGCAGTTGCTGGAGTTCCGCCATTACGACGATCTGCTCACCAAACAGCTCGAAGGCGTCTACGACTTCCTCGATCGCGGAGGCCGCGGCCTCTGGTCGCGCTGGCGCACCGCCCGCGCAGCCTCAAAACTTCACACCGTCCTGCTCGACGTGAGCGAACTGACCGAGCGCGCCGACAATGCCATCAAGTTTCTAAGTGACATGTTTTCCGCCCGCCTCTACAAGCTCGCAGCCCTGAAAGTCGGCGTGCCTGACTACAAAGACCTGGTCCAGCAAAAGCTGCAAACCGCCGAAGAACTCTACCGTTTCATGGTCGACGAATTCAACCAGAGCCGCGCCTTCGTCCTCGAACTCATGGTAGTAATCATCCTCATCATCGAGTTGGTCTACTTCTTCCGCGGCAAACCCATCTAAGCCATGCGCGGTCTGAAAGACAAGCGAGTCCTCATCACCGGAGGCGCCAGCGGAATCGGCGCAGCCACCGCCGCGCGCTTCCTGGAAGAAGGCTCACAGGTCTGCATCCTCGACCGCGATTCCACGGCGTGCGAAGCCCTTCGTCGCCAACTCCCGGGAATCTCCCAGACCATCATCGCCGACGTCACCGACCTCATACAGGTTGAAGCCGCGCTCGCCGACGCGGTCCGCGTGATGGACGGCGTCGATGTCCTCATCAATAACGCCGGCATCAGCATCCGCCACAACTTTCTTGCTATCACTCCCGAAGAATGGAATAAAGTGATCGCCGTCAACCTCACCGGAGTCTTCTACGTGGCGCAAACCGCCGCGCGCCACATGTGGGAGCGCGGCAGCGGAGTGATCCTGCAAACCGCCTCCACCAACGGCACCATGGGCTATCCCTATTACGCCGACTACAACGCCACCAAAGCTGGAGTGATCGAGCTAACGCGCTCCATGGCCCTCGAACTGGCGCCCAGGATTCGAGTGTGCGCCGTAGCTCCGGGATACGTGCTCACGCCCATGCAGCGTGCCGAATACACCGACGCGATGCTCGACGAAGTGAACCGCAAGATCCCGCTCCGCCGCCACGCCAAGCCGGAAGAGATTGCGGCCCTGTTCGCATTTCTAGCCTCCGACGACGCTGCCTACGCTACGGGCCACGTCTATACCATGGACGGCGGCGAAACAGCCGGAGGCTTGGCCAGCCGGTGAACACCACAGTTTTCGTGGGCGGAGGACGCATCACCAGCGCCCTGGTGGTTGGACTGCGCCGGGCTAAACATCAAGGGCTGATCGTTGTCCACGATCGCAATACCCAAAAAATGCGAGCGTTGCAGCGCGAGTTTCGAGTGGCCGTTGAGCATGACCTTCAATCCGCAGTCACCAGAGCGGACATGCTCATCATCGCCGTGCGGCCTGCCGCGGTTGCGAAAGCGCTCGACGATATCGCCGGCTGCACTGGAGCTTCGCGGCTGCTCGTTGTGAGCTTGGCGGCCGGGATTCCCCTGAAGAAATTGCGCCCACTTCTCGCTCCTCAGGTCCGCTGGGCACGCGCCCTGCCCAGTCCAATCTGCTGCATCGGACGCGGCCTGACGGCGGTGACGTTCGCTCGCAACCTCTCGCACCCAGACCGCAAGCGAGTGCGCAAATTTTTCGAGCAGGTCGGCCCAGTCCTGGAAATGGCAGAGAGCCGTCTTGATGCCTTCAATGCGGCCTATTCCCCGGCCCACGGCTATCACGCGCTGGCAACTCTGGGCCAAGCGGCGCAGAGCGCCGGATTGGACCCGAAGGTCGCTCTCATCGCGGCGGCTCATGCGTTAGCGGATGCGATCCACAACTGGAGGGAGAGCGGCCAGAATCTCTCCAATCTTCTGAATGAATCCGCGACCCCGGGTGGAACCTCAGCCGCGACACTGGCAGGCATGGACACGGCCGGGTATAAGAGAGCGATTGAGCGAGGTCTCGCGGCAGGTATCCAGCAAGCGCGGGCCAATGCTCGCCGCTGATCTTCCCGAGCTAGCCTCTCGCCCATCTTGCGGCCAACCGCCCCAGCCGCACCAACCGATAGAGAGGAAATAAAGGCCCAGGCAGACGAACCGCCTCCCACTCGCCGGGACCAGGAGTAAAGGTCAGCCGCGCCAGAAAGCGCAAACGGTCAGCCCGACGTTCGCGGAGCCGCATCATCAGCCGGAAGTACGATACATGCTCTTCCTCGTAAGAAACTTCATCCGCCACCCCCGCGGCAATTTCGGAAGCGAACGCCAGCGCAGCGCGGTCCGATAGAACTGAATTTTCAATCGGCTCTGGAATCGCCGCACCCAGAAGCCGGTTCGCCAATAACAGCGTGATGTGCAGAATTCGCTCGATACCACATTCCCGGGCACGAGACTGCACCCAATCCCATTTCAAGTCCTCCCGCCGCAAAATCTGTGCGATGTCGCGGAGCCAGATCAGCCGTCCCCAGACATGTTTCGCAGCGTGCACCGAGAGCACGAGCAGCAAATCTTCGGGGGAAGGTGTCTTCACGCGGCGTCCGGCGACCGTAACTGAAACCGCGCGCTCAAACAGTCCATCCATGTCAAAGTCGAGCGCATAGAACCGCGGCTGCAACGCCCACTGTAACTCCAGCAGATTTTTCCCGGCGGGACTGTCAAACGTCCACTCATATCCCGAAGCGATGTAATCCTCCTCGGCACTCTCAGGAATGACCACGCGCGGCGTGTATCCGAGTTCGCGAACTGCGCTCTTGATGCGCCCCAACTCCTGCCTGCGGACGAACAAGTCCATGTCCCCGGACTGCCGCAGCGCCATGTCGCCGTAGTAAGCCTCCGACATCACAATGCCCTTGTAAGGAATCACCTCGGCGCTAAGTCCATCGAGCACGTCGAGAATACGAATCAGCTCGCGGGCCAGAAAAAGGGACTTGTGAACGTTGCGCTCATAACGCTGGCGCAACACGGCCAGCGCGCCCGCGGGAACCTGGCTGCTCAAGCTCGTCAGATTCTGATACAGCAGCGATGATGTGCCGTGATGATCCGCTAGCCGAAGCAGGGTCTCCCAATCGACAGGTTGCGCCAGCAAGCCTCGGATGCGTTCGAGATCGCTCTCGCCTGGATCAGAGGAACTGGCGGCCAGCAACAGGTCCCACGCGGCCGCAGCGGAAGAGGCTGGCGCTGGCTGCTCCACGGATGAAGTGGATTCTGGGTTCACGGTCTGGATTCCACTGACATGCCCATCGATGTCGAGCCATCTTAACAGGGCAACGCCGCAGCCTTCGATCAGTTGAAACCCTAGCCCCGGCTTGACCTCGGTGCACCCCGAAGGTTACTTCCGTCACCTTCATTTGCCCTTTCTAAGGGCCGCATCCACCCTCGCTTCTGTCAAACTAGTGTGGGAGCATTGCAAGTCCCCCGTGGGTTTAGCAGATGGAAATACTCACAACCAAGGCGACGCGGCGCAGCACGCGATTGCGTGTGGAGATTCCCGTGACCGTGACCAGCCTGGATCGCAAGCATCCCTTTTCCGCGAAATGTGTCGCCCTGGTGGTCAGCCCTCAGGGCTGCGGATTCCGCGCGTCACAGGCCTTGCCGCTTGAGACCCCCGTGCTGCTGAGCGAACTGCCAGGCGCTGCCAGCGCTTCTGCTCGGGTCGCCAATTGCCTGCCGCTGGGCAATGACGGAAAATGCTTTCTCATTGGAGTGTCGATGTACAACCACGGCAATGTGTGGGGGATTGCCGATCCGCCAGAGGATTGGAATTGCGTCCCCAATCCGAACCCCACCGCTGGCGAAGCCAGCCAAGCAGCAACCGGCCAAGCCACAACAAAGAGCAAGGAGTCCTGGCCCTACAACCTGTTTTCCGGCCAAGGCGAAGCCCATCCCGGACGAAAATAGTAGTCAGCGCCCCGTGAGCAATGTTCCGCGGTCAGTAGCGACAGATCGGCCATCGGGCGCGCGCGGCCAAGGCCGGATCACTTCCCGAGGAACTCGCAAAGCCGCGGACCACTGACCACTGAATCTCGTTCTTTCGTAACCTCGTGCGGCGTGTGGCGAAATGCCATACTTTAGCCATGTCGGAGACGCCAGAATCCGTAGCGCTGGTTCCATCTTCGGCCGGGTCGACCCGCGGCCAGGACCGCCCGTTCCGGGTTAAATTGCGCGGATCGGTGCTGACCCTCATGCGACTGCCCAACCGGCGCGAGCTGAGGGGTAAACTGCATCAGCTTTCCACCTCCGGCGGCCTCATGCACCTGGAAAAGCCGCTCGACGAGAAGGTTGTAGTCGAATTGATTTTCCACCTCGGCGATACCACGGTTCGCGAAAAGGCACAGATGATGTTTCCCATGTGGGCCACGCAAGGCTGGCTCCAGCCCTTCCGCTTCGTCGATCTGCTCGAGGCCAGCAAGAGTGCCCTGGAGACGAGTCTGCGGCAGTTTGTTCAGCGCCTGCAAGAGCCAACTTCCTAAGCGATCCCGAATAAGTAACAACGAATCGACCGACCGGTTTGACGGAATCTCCGTGGTTTGCAAACAATGTTATAAGCTTGCTGTTATTACGGCGATCAGGTGGACCGCAATGGCATCTCGCAATCTCGTCTTCTGGGAAGTCGACACCCAGGCGGACTTCATGCTCCCCGGCGGCAAGCTCTACGTGCCCGGCGCCGAACGATTGCTCCCTAACATTCGCAGGCTTACGGACGCCGCCCGCAAGGGCCGCGTCTTTCTGGTCTCACATGGTTGCTATCACGCCCAGGACGATCCCGAGTTCGAGACGTTTCCGCCTCATTGCATCAAAGGTAGCGCCGGCTCAGCCGTCGTTCCCGAGGCGCTGACCGAGAAAGTTATCGCCATACCGAACGAGCCCACGGCGATTCTTCCGAACGATCTTTCGCAATACCAGCAGATTCATCTTGAAAAACAAACGCTCGACATCTTTGAAAGCCGGCACGCCGGAGAACTGGTCCGGCGATTAGGAGACGACGCAGAATTTGTGGTTTTTGGCGTGGTGACCGAGTACTGCGTTCGTTTCGCGGCCAAGGGATTGCTCGCGCGCGGCCGCCGCGTCTCCGTGGTTCAGGACGCGATCGAAACTTTAAAAGCTGAAGATGGGCAGCGCACAGTCGCGGAACTGCAGGCCCTCGGAGCTAGATTTGTCACCACGGACCAGGCTCTCGCGCCTTAGTTCTCCCATGTGAGTTCCGCAAGATATACGCCCCCTTGTCCCCAGCCGGCGCGAGAGACGAACCATTTCCCATCTGGTGCCTGAATCACCTCCGCGGCATGGGCGGGAAATGTCCCAACCAGGTTCGTAGCATCCCAATGAAAGGGCGTCTCGCTCACATACACTGCGGTTTCGTTGTAGCCATGATTGGTGCAGACAAAGAGATAGTATTTTGCATTGCGAGCCACCACAAAAGGTGATTCTGTCGGACCTCCATAGGTGCCAGCCTCAGAATCACGGAAGGCTTCCTGCTTGTTCGCCCAATGGCTCAAGTCCGCACTGCTGACAACGTTCACGGTATAGTTGCCGCCCTCCGGCTTGCCGGTGGCCGTGTAATACAGAAGCCATTGATCGCTGAATTGCATCGCCATGGGGTCACGTGCATCGTAGCCGTCCACGACCATTGGATTCGCGGGGTGGCGCTTCCAGTTCCAGAGATCAGCGGAAATAGCCAGATGAATGTGATACTTCGTGTGGTCTTTTCCTCCCGCACAGTAGTACATCCAATAAAGGCCGTCATGCTTCAGCACATACGGAGCCCACACCACTGTTTCGTTGTGCTTTTCGTCCTGCCTTCCGCTAGCGTGCAGAACGGGCGCTTGTTTCGTCCACGGCCCCATCAGATCAGGAGCGGTAGCATGCGCCAGGAACTTTTCCTGCAGGGCGTTCGCGGGCTCCCGATGAGTAATGCCGAAGAGGTGCCACTGACCGTTCTCGGCTCGAATAAACGTGTGGTCGTTGATGTACCATCGCTCCTTCTCTCCGATCGATGGATCATAGATCTTGTTAAATCCGCCCACTCGAAATGCGGGATTGGCCGAGCTCGTGACCGCACCCATAAGCTCCGCCGGATTCGCCATTAATCGCCAAGGCGCGGCAAGTCCAGCGACCATGGCTCCGCCAGCGAGGCCGAGACTCCGCAAAACCCGGCGGCGTGCGGACACGAACTCGTGTCCTAGAGCTTTCTTGCGATGCCGCACAGCAGATTTCTTCCCCATTCGACGCTCCGTAACTGTGCTTCCAAGAACCCGCCACGCTCTAACCTTGAGTGCTTTCCCTCTGGCGATGCGACAATAGCCAAGGCCCAACTGAAATGAAAGGAATCTCTCCACCACTCGTCGTCCTGTTTCTTTTGACCGCCTGCCGCCCCTTTCTGGGAGCACAGACCTCTCATCGGCCCTCGGCGAACTCCCCGCCAGAGTACACGTTTGCGATCGTTCGAGTGTTTCCTCATGACACCTCGGCCTTCACCCAGGGTCTTGCATATCGTGACGGCTTCCTGTATGAGGGCACGGGCCTTAGTGGCGGCTCATCGCTTCGTAAGGTCCGCCTCGAGACAGGGGAAGTGATTCAGCAGGTCAACTTGGGGCCTGACTTCTTTGGGGAAGGAATCACCCTGGTCAAGGACAAAGTGCTCCAGCTCACCTGGAAATCAGGGGTGGGCTTTGTATACGACCTCAACTTCCATCTGGCGCGGCAGTTTTCCTATTCGGGAGAAGGCTGGGGTCTCGCGACCGATGGCCGTGAAGTCTTTATGAGCGACGGAACTTCGCAGATTCGCGTTCTGGATGCCGAGACTCTTCAAGAAAAGCGCCGCTTCAAAGTCCGCGATGGGTCGAGTCCGGTCGAGCAGCTGAATGAGCTGGAATTCGTGGAAGGTCAGATTTTCGCCAATGTGTGGCACAGCAATCGCGTTGCTCGCATCTCTCCGCAGACCGGCGAGGTAGTCGGATGGATCGACCTCACCGGACTTCTGAGCCCGGTCTATCGTCTCGAATCGGAAGCCGTGCTGAACGGCATCGCCTACGATCCCGCTCGAAAGCGTCTGTTTGTCACCGGAAAACTGTGGCCAAGAGTCTTCGAGATCAAGCTTTCGCCGAAACCTCGCAGGTAGCGGAGCCCCGCTTGTCAGTGCGTTCGTGGAGTCAATTCACGCAAATGGAATTGAGCCTCTAACGAGTCTAGCCACGTCTGAAGGGCAACTCCAGAGTCTTTGTCGATGTACAGGAAACGCAGGCCCATGACAAAGGAGTCACTCCAAACCACATCCGCTTTTGCATGAAACAGTTGCGGCTCGACGCTTGGAAGCTCGAACTCCACTGTAACCACCCCTTTGAGTCGTACTGGATCGATGAGCTTGATGGCGCACCCGCCCTCACTTACGTTCTTCATCCGGGCGGTGCAAGTTTCCCCCAGAGGATTCTGAAACCGCACCGGCAAATCAACGTCATAGCGGAAATACCTGCGATGTTCGCGCTTCATCTTGGGCACGGCGGCATCCAGGATGCTGCGCAACCGGGTCTGCTGAATCGGTTTGCTGATTGTGAGGTCGGCTCCTAGATTGAGAGCTTCCTCGGCGCTCGTCAAACCGTTTACAACGGCCAAAATAAGGGTCTGCTTGTTCGCGGGGGCGCCGCGTAGCGCGGACAGTGCCTGTGCGCCTCCGTCTACGTCATCACAGTCGATCACAATTCCATCCAAATGCCGGCGGGAAATGAGTTCGATCGCACTCGCAGCGTCCTGGCGCAGGTGAAGCGAGGCTCCATGCGTTCCCAAGCTTGCCTGGAGATGACCTATCAGGGTGGAGTCACGCGTTACGATCAAGCACTCTAAGCCCATTTTGCCATCTTAGCGAATTGTCCATCGGCGACCCTAGTGACAAACGTGCATGGCCCTGTGGCCGTTGGCCCCGGTCAATTACCTCATTGATCTTGACCGGCTCGGTTAGTTCTCAATGAGTGCAAACACTGCTTACGTAAACTATCCAGAAACAGTAGGCAACGAGGCAAGGCGCCAGCCTGCTTCATGTTCGCTTCGGGTGCTCAGACTCGGGGTCTTTCACCAAGAAAAGCCGCCCGAGAGGCGGCTTTGGTGCTCTTGCTCCTGACCAGGTCCAAGTCATCACGGCGTGACGCGGAATTTCGTGTTGCTCTTGAGCGTGCCGCGGGGGGTGGTCACTTCGACCGTGCCAGTGGTCGCGCCGGTCGGAACTGTGGTGGTGATTTCGGACTCCGAAACGACAGTGAAGGTCGCTACGCGGCCATTAAAGCTAACGCCAGTCGCGCCGGTCAGATTGCTTCCCAGGATCGTCACCTTGGCTCCCACTTTGCCTGACGAGGGCAGTGTTTCCACGAACGGACGAAGCCCCACCGACAAGCTGAAGACCGTACCGTAGCTGCTGGGATTGACTCCTCCCACAGAAGTTGTCCCGTAGAAATCTCCATCGGTGCCCTGAATTATTCCCCCGTAGGAAGTGGACCCGTCTGCACAACCGGGTTGAGAGCAAAAGCTGTAGAGCGTAGTCAGTGTGCCAGTTGGCGTCAGTTTGAAGATGGTGCCACCGTCGCCGTTGGCCCCGCCCCGCGCGGTTGTCCCATAGAAGTTACCGTCGGTGGCCTGCACCAGCGCCCCGATCGGGTCTTCGCCGTCCGCGCAACCGCTTAGCGAGCAAAAGTTGTAAAGCACCGTCAGCGCACCAGTCGACGTCATTTTGAAGACTGTGCCAAAGCCATTGGCCCCGCCGGATTGCGTTGTCCCGTAGAAGTCCCCGTTGGTGGCCTGGATCAGCGTCGTGAAGGGGTCGCTCCCATCGGTGCAATCGCTTAGCGAGCAAAAGGCGTAAAGCGTGGTCAGCGTGCCACTCGGCGTCATACTGAAGACTGTGCCATCGAAGTGAGCGCCGCCAGAGCCTGTGGTCCCGTAGAGGTTCCCGTTCGAGGCAAAAACCAGCGCCCCGTGTGGCACTTCCCCGTCCGCGCACTGGGTCACGGAGCAAAAGTCATGCAGCAAAGTCAGCGTCCCGCTCGGCGTCACGTCGAAGATTGTTCCCGCGTTGAACCCAGCTTCGGTGGCTGTCCCGTAGAAATCCCCATTCGGGGCCTGAATCAACGCGGCCTCGGGTTGCTCACCATACGTGTTGTCGAAGCTGTTCAGGATGGTCAACGCGCCACTCGGAGTGATTTTGAAGACTATGCCAGAGGCGCCGGCACCGCCCGAGGCGGTAGTCCCGTAGAAGCTCCCGTTGGCAGCCTGGAGCAGCGCTGCATAGGGGTTAGCTCCGTCCGCACAACCAGTTTGGGCGCAAAAGTTGTAAACCGTGCTCACCGTGCCACTCGGAGTCATTTTGAAAACTGTTCCACCGCTGTTGTGGATGCCACCGTAAAGCGTCACCCCATAGAAATCTCCATTGATGGCTTGGACCACCCCAGCGTACGGATTGGCGCCGTCCGTGCCGTTGAAACTTGCCAGCGAGGTGAAAGTCTGCGCTTGCGCTGATTCGGTCGTGATGACCGCAAGCGCCAGCACGGCCACGAACGCCAGCGCCGAACAGGTCCCGACCAGCCGCATCCTCGAAATCCAATTCCCTTGTTGCCGCGTGTTCTTCATCTAGATGCTCCTTGAATTTCAGCCCAATTGCGGTGAGCGCCTACGCGATTCGAACCTCGGTGTTTACTTGCGGTTTTCCATCCCACGATCCAAGCTCGGGCCTCGATCTAGTAATGCGAACTAGTGACGGGGGGAAATGAGTCCGAACCTTGCACACTATGCCGAGTACGGAAATTCGGGTCGCAGGCAAAGGGGGAAAGAGTAGGTGGGCCCAAAACGCAGCGGAGATTATGTTCGATGGCTGTTGCCTTGTCAATGTGCAAATAATTGCAGCCATGACACGGGAATGGCGGCCTGGACATCACGTCCTACTAGCCGATTTCGCTATGCCCTTGTCCCGTTCGCGGCTGACCAACTCTTGACAAATTCCCCAAGCCGGTCCAGGGCGTCGGGAAATTTGCCGGTCATCGCCGCGAACCCAAGGCGAAAATGTGAAGGTGCATCCCAACAATCCCCGGGGGCGAGCAGGATGCCCTGCTCCGCGGCCGCTTGGCAAAAGGCGCGGCTGTTCTCTCCACTGACTAGCCATGGGAAAGCGGTCACTCCGCCGCGAGGAGGAATCCAGCCAAACATCTCACAATGCTCGGACATGAAGGCGGCAAGCTGCCGAAGATTCCGAGTGGCAGTTTCCTGCGTTTTCCCGAGGACGATATCCCGGTGGCGCATGGCAGTCTCCGCCAGCATTTCTCCGGCAGTGTTATTTGAAATGGAAAAAATGGTGCGCGCATTCCAGTAGAGTTCGCGGCGCTTGGGATCGTGCTCAATGATCCAACCGGTCCGCACTCCGGACAAGGGAAAAGCTTTCGAAAAATCATGGATGACGGTCGCATGCGGCAGACGGGAAGCCGATCGTGTCGCCTGTCCATGATAGATAGGGTGGTAGACCTCATCACTAACCAGTTGAATTTCACGAGACGCGGTGAACTCGTGCAAGCTGTCCAGTTCGGCATCGCTAATCGTTGCGCCTGTGGGATTGTGGGGACTGTTAATCAGAATCAACTTGGTATTTCGATCCACCAGTTGCTTGATTTCCTCGATATCGATACGGAAGTCATTCTCCTTCCGAACAGCGTAGTAGCGAGTCTCGATTCGGAGGGATTCGGGCAGGGCGGAAAAGGGCGGATAGCCTGGTTGAGGGATTATGACATTGGCTTCGGGCTCCGCGGCCAGCCACATCAGAATGAGAAGTGCCTCGGAGGCACCGGTTACGACTTGGACAGTGTCGACATTAACCTTCTGCATGTCGGCGATTGCTGCGCGTAAGCCCTCGGCTCCCGCTGGGCGGCTGTAGGCCAATTTGTGATTCAGGAAGAGCTGCCGCTCCTCCTCACTAGCGAGGCTCAGGATCTCATTCAGGGTCCAGCGCGGTCCTTCGCTTGCGGCCAGGTTGAATTCGATGTCGTGCTCGTAGGTGTCCAGCCACATGTCCAACAGGAAGGGTTTCAATTGCATGTCGCACCTCGAGGGATTAGATCAGCCGATCGTCAGCCGGCCTCACAAACTTTCACTCGTTCGCTTCTGGGATTGCCATAACGATCATGACCGACCCACTTTCTTCGTCGCAATCCGCGAGCGTCACTCTTCAGCATGTCCCTGGTGTCACGCAAGGTGCGATGACCCCAGTCTGCTGATCAAATCGATGCGGTCCACGTCGAGGCTGAACGTACTGAGACAATACACAGGGAATGCTATTGCTTGGCAATTGCGCCAAAACTTTTACCTGGAGCTTGTTCTCAAGCTCTCGTTTGACTTTGAGCGTCAAGACTGTCTTTCTTTTCTTCTGCCGGATTCATCGCCGCTTTGAACCCCCGTATTCCGTCTCCGAGTCCTTTTCCTAGTTCTGGTAATTTCTTTGGGCCAAACACGAGCAGGGCGATGCCGAAAATCAAGATGAGGTGCATGGGCTGAAATAGGCCTTCAAACATTGCAATTCTCCTTAATCTATCCAGTAACGGTTCAAATCAGGATCCCGTCAAGGTCGCCCGATCTGAATACGGTCGCGACCCTGACGGATACTGTGACTGTCGTTTCGAGGTGCGTTCCTCAGCAGCCTGTAAAGGAAATGAAGTCGCCAAGCGGATTCGGCAACGTCGGGTTGAAGGGTTCAAACGGATACGACTGTGAAGTATTGAACCCTGCGGCCTTAGCGGCAGTGAGGTCCACAAAAGGCAACAACGCGTTGAGAGCCTGATCGATGCTTGTCCAGCATAATGTTCTTTCGTAACCGTTGTTGTTGGGTGGAGCGACACTTTCTGCGACTCCCTGTATGCCCGTAATCGTCAGGATCGGCCCGCCGTCTTGCGCCGCCACATCCGGCCCGACGACGCGAGCAAGAGTGCGGTGATCGCTCTCGATGCCCATGATACGCGCCGCGGTGACTCGCAGTTGCGTAGTGCTGAAATTGCGCACGCCTACAAGATAAGCCGCGATAAAGGCATCCTCCAGCGTGACAAGGGTGTTCAGTGTGGTCTGCGCATCGGAGAACATGTTCACCGGATAGTAAAACGAGGTGAACGGAATGCCTTGATCGGTCACCGACTGCTCGAGCAGATAGTGGGACATTTCCTCCTGAAGGGCGCCAGCCAGATAACCTTGGTCGTCCGTAGGAATGCGCGTAAAGAACGGTGCGGTGTTGATGATATTGGAGTAGGTCGTGACTGCAACTGCCTCGGCGACTTGCGCTGCAACGAGGATCTCGCGGTCGGTCTTCTTTAAACCATTGGACTTGGGCGTCCCATCAGAGAAACTGGCGGATTCCCTATCCAGTGCTGAGGCTAGGGTGACAAGCCCACCCCCGGCTACCGCGGCAGTGGCTCCGGCTAAGGCAGCGCGTTTGAAGAATGATCGTCGTGACACGCCCGACGAACTTTCGTTTGCTGGGCTGATGGGGTCGGTATCTTCTGTGAGTTTCATTGAATTATCTCCTGAGCAGGTTCGTTTACCACTGACCCGCCTATGTTTTGAAATACGGGCGGGAGCGTAAATCGGATTTCTGGTATCCGACTTTCTTTCTTGATCTCTGCCTCGTGCCTGCCCGCAATAAATCTGCGCCCTTTCAATGAATTCTTGCCCCATAACTTTCTCTATTGCGCGAGCCCGGTTAGGAACTGGCTTTCGACGAACCGCTCGCGGTTTGGGCAAACCCCAGGGGGCAGGCCCTTGAACCCAAGGCTTACCCCTGTATACGCACCAAACGCGAAAATGGATTGCGTTCGGAAGGTAACCATCAGGCGAATCCGAAGTCAGAGCCGGCCCGTACTAGATGGGTAAGCATGAAAAATCAGTCCCGAAAGGATGAGAAACAATGAATAAGAAACTTGCAGTTCTGATGGCGACAGTTGCAATCGCAGTAACTTCCGCTATGGCTGGGATGAAGAATCCGGTTGTCGGCGGCCAAGAGATGTATCCCACCAAGAACATTGTTGAGAATGCGATAAACTCCGCCGATCACACCACTCTTGTGGCTGCGGTGAAGGCGGCCGGATTGGTCGAGACTCTCGAAGGTCCTGGACCGTTCACAGTCTTCGCACCCACCAACGAGGCTTTCGCCAAGCTGCCTGCCGGCACCATTGACACGCTGTTGAAGCCGGAAAACAAAGCTATGTTGACCAAGGTGCTCACCTATCACGTAGTTTCCGGACGGTTGAGCGCATCCGACCTCAAGAAGCAAATCCGAGCCGGCAATGGTAAGGCGGAACTCACGACCGTGGAGGGTGGCAAACTGTGGGCCTCACTGCAAGACGGCAGCCACATCCTGTTGAAGGATGAGAAAGGCGGCACTGCGGTCGTGACCATTCCGAATGTCTTCCAATCCAATGGCGTGATCCATGTGATCGATTCCGTGGTCATGCCCAACTAGGAATGCGTGACCCGAGTTTCGGTTTGTGCAGACGCTGGTCTCAGTAATGGTTCCCGTCAATGAAGCCGGACGCTTGCCGTCCGGCCTTTTCTATTCCCGTAACCCCGCGCCTGTGCCGAAAGTGTCACCTATGCACGGGACGAGTACTGGCCCTTGCTTGGCGCCGGCCCAGACTGCTATTTTCGTTGAGCTACAAACCACGGATCATGCCAGCTTGGGCTTAGAGCAATCCAAAGCCCATTCTGGGGCGTACTTCAGGAGGATGAAGATCGGCGTGCCGAGCGCGGGCCCCAACGCGATGACGTCCGACCTGGCGCTGGTGACGGCGAGCCGATCTGGCGATCAGGGCGCCATGACAGCGCTTTATGATCGCTATTCGTCCATCGTGTATTCGGTGGCTCTGCGCGTGCTGCAAGATACCGGCGCAGCTGAGGACGTATTGCAGGATATCTTCATGCAGCTTTGGCGCAATCCTGGAGCATTTGACGCCACCCGTGGCAACATGGCCGCATGGCTGGCAGTGATAGCACGCAACCGGGCGATCGATGCCCTGCGCCGCCGGCGTCCGGAAAACAACGACATTGAAGACGTGGTAGTTTCTGTCGAACACGACCTGGCCAGCGAAGCCGACCGGTCGCGAACCATGGATAAAGTTCGCGGGGCGCTGCAGGCGATGCCCGCACCGCAGCGGTCTGCGCTCGAAATGGCATATTTCGAAGGATTGACTCATTCCGAGATCGCCGGGAAGACCGGCGAGCCGTTGGGTACAGTCAAAACCAGGATTCGCTCCGGATTACTCACGTTGCGAAGAGTGTTGGCCGCATGAGCGTGCACGAACAATTCGCGGAAGACCTGGCGCTCTATGCGCTCGGATCGCTCGAAGGCGCGCAGCGCCATGCGCTCGAAAAACATCTGGACGGCTGCGCCCCGTGCCGCCGCGAATTAGAGTTGTTGCGCGGCGACCTGAGCTTGCTCGCCCTGACAACCGCCGGACCCAAGCCGCCCGCGCGCGCCCGGCAACGGCTGATGTCAGCGATTGCTGACGAGCCACGCCTGCCTGTCGCGCCTGCATCGGAACGCCAGCAACGTTCCTGGTGGAGTGCTCGTGGATGGCCTGCTGTTCGATGGGCGGCGGTACTTGCGCTCGTTGTGGTCGCCATCGGTTTGCTGCGGCGGAATTCGACGCTGCAGCGGGACCTGGCTTGGCAGCGAGAGCAGTTCACCGACCAGGGAAGCAGGCTCGAGCAAGCAAACGAAGTGGTAAAGACGCTGCTGGATCCGGACGCACAGAAGATCGAACTGGTCGCCGCGGGCAACAAGCCGCAGCCGAGGGGTAAGGCGATCTACCAGCGGCGCAATCGCAACCTGATTTTCTTCGCCAGTAATTTGCCGCCTCTGCCCGCGAAGAAAATCTACGAGTTGTGGCTCTTCCCCGCCAACGGCAGTGCGCCCATCGCGGCCGGCTTGTTCAAGCCCGATGCTCGTGGGAGCGCGACGGTGGTGAATCCTCCACTGCCGGAGAGTGTCGAGGCCAAGAACTTTGTGGTGACGCTGGAACCCGAGAGTGGCTCGCATGAATCTCCGCGTGGAACGCCCGTCATCGTCGGCCTAGGCGAGTAAGAGCGAAAACTCGCACCTGCCAACGAAAGCAATCAGGGGGCAGGCACAGGCACTGACCAGGGAACCTGGCCCTTCAGGATCAACTCGGCGAGGATGATCACGGGATTCTGCCTTGACGCGACGTCTGTGTGGCACGGCTTCCTGCTGACACCATGAGTCCTGCGTCCGGCTGGCGTGGGTGTTTGCCAAGGGAAGCGCAAACGCTATCAATCTGGAAAGTATCCCTCTTTGGCGCGGATCTTGTAATCTTGCAACCCCTTCACTTCCAGACTAATCTTGCGCCACTTTCCGTCCGCCGGATCAGAAGCCGGCTTGTAGCTGATAAGGTATAGATGCGCCAGAGTATGTGCTATCTCCTGGAATGCCTTGGCGATGTCATCGAACTTGTTAACCTGGTAGGACATGCCCCCGGTGTTCTGGCTTAAGTCCTCGAGAAGCTTCTTCAATTGGGTGGAGTGCGTCGCTTCTCCTTCGGCTATTGAGAACAACGGAATACCCAGCTTCTTGGCATGGGTGACTGCCGAGTGGGCATTCAGTACGCTGGAATTATCGTCCCCGTCCGTAAAAACAATGATCGCCTTCTTGCCGGAGCGTTTCGACACCTGATCCGCGGTCTCGGAAAGCGCATCGAAGAGCGCTGTCTCGCCCTGGGCCCGCGTCCGCAGAACCGCGCGCTTGGCGGCGTCCCTGTCGTTTGTGAAATCCTGGCGCACGACCAGCCGCTGGTCAAAGGTAAAGATCGCAACGGAATCGTGCTCGCCGAGTTCATCAATCAGTTTCACGACCGAATTTTTCACCCGAGGCAGCGCCTCCGTCATACTGCCCGTGGTGTCCAGCAGGATGGCACAGGAAATCCCGTCGGAATTGGCTTCAAAGGTGTGGATGCTCTGCGGGCGTCCGTCTTCCAGCACCTTGAAACTGTCGCGTCCAAGTCCGTCCACATAGTGCCCTTTGTGGTCCAGCACCGTAGCGTAAACTTCGACCAGGCGGACGTTGACTTTGAGCACACCAGAATCGTCCTGCGCATAAGATAGACCGACGAGCAGCAGAGTACCCAGCACAGCACAAGAACAAATCAAAGCAGATCTTTGCTTCATTGTTTAAGTGCCTCTTTGACATCAGAGCTGCTCACCGAAGAATAAGCAGCCAGCAACGAGCGCCAATCTCGGAAGTCGTTCATCCTGGCAGCACGGAACGCTTTTGCGGCCAGGTCTTCGGCCACGCCAGAAACAGCCGATGGCTCCACTCCCCCGCCGTCGGCTCGATAAGCCAGGAACAGTTTGAATTCGGCCGAGCGCTCCGCGATCTCGCCCGGCATCATGCGGCGCTCGTATTCTTCGTACGGCGCATCCAGATGCAAGTGGGGATGGCCACAGCCGAAAGAATGGTAGGGAATGGGGCCCAGGATACTCAGCCGCGACCCGTCGTTCAACGCAACGGCTGCACTCAATTCCGCGGTCACGGGCGAGGACCACGGCGCTGTTTTGTAGCGAGACAGATACTGTCCGCCCAGCTCGAACAAGTCGGGTAGTGTAACCGCATCCCATACCTTGCGCCATGCTCTCGATTCGATGCCGGTGAGCAGATCGGCGCGCCGGGAAAGAGACAGCAATCCCATCGTCTCTTCGCTCAGGACCTGAAAAGCGGCGGGATCGCGAGCCGACTGAAAGATCCACTCCCGGGCTACGGTGATTCGAAGGCTTACCAGGCGCTGGTCGGACTCTTCCAGGTGGTCCCACGCGGCGCCGCGAATCGCGGCAATCTGCGCCGCGATAGCTGCTGGACTCGCTCCGCCGGTCTTCCAGGCCACACCGGCCGCACTGCCGGCGGCGAATCCAAACTGGGCAAAGCCTCCCCGGAAATAGCTGCCCGCTCCTTCACTGTCCGCATAGAATTCGGATTCGTCGATCATGTGCTCCTGCGCCTTGCTGTCGGCAAAATTGAAGTAGTGGTGCTTGCGCAGCAGCAAAGCGTCATCGGAAACCACCAGATCGGATGGCCGTAGAAAATACGCATACACCGGACCGGCTAGCCCGGCAGTCACCTGAGGTTCCAACTCCGCCAGGAGTTCTTGAGCCAGTTTCTGGATTTCCTTGGGATTCGGTTTGCGCTTGGCAGCCTTTTGTTGCAACTCCCCGACAGTTTTCTTGATTGGGGCAGGATCGTAACGAAGGACGCCGTCTTTCTCCTTGCCGCTTATCTTCGTTCCTTTCGGCAGATCAACAGTAGGAATCTCAGCTATAGTTTTCCCCAGCGTGACGATTTCGCCGTGGTCTGTACCGTTGGCAGCAAGCTTCGTGGTAGCGTCGTAAATGGAGAACAGCAGGTCGATACTTGGCGCCCTTTGCATTTCCAGAACCCGTTGAAAGGCAATGACCGGCTTGCTCCTGGCCTGGCTGGAAGTGCCCAGTAGGCAACCGCGAATTTGCTCGTCGGGCGTAGCGTTCCCCCCGGGCTGCTGGCAATAGGCAAGAATACTGCGTGCTGATTCCAGGGAAGCAGCAGTATAGGCGGTATCCGCATCGGCGGCGACAAAGTGGTCGCATACATAGGAAAAGAGTTTGGACGCTTCCGCGTCTCCGATCACCTCTCGCTGGCGCAGCAGGCAAATCCATTCGATGAGGGAATGCAATTGCCCGAGTTGCAGATTAGCGTCCACCACGGAATGTGCCTTGATCCGGTCCACCGCCGCAAAGAACTGGTGGAAGGCGGCGGAGTTCAAAGCCGTCAAATCCTCGAAATAGGAATACGCAGCGGAGGATTCGCTGTAGCGCTGGGCCAGCAGCAGGGCTGATTCCTCGCTGAGCGGCTCGGTGCGATGTGCATCAAGGTGGGCTACCCCCAGGAAATTATCGAGTTCCGTATGCTGGGCTTCCTTATCATCTTTGTAGCGAGTTTGTGCCAGGTGCAGCAGGACTTCGTCTTCCAGGTCGGGCGCGACGGCCTTGGAGACTTTCTTGAGCAGCTTCGCAGTCTGCGTGACGCTGGAGTCGTGGCCCTTGGCAACCGTCCATACTTCGGCCGAACCGGGGAAATCCACATGACCCCCCTCATCGAGCGGCACCGACCGCAGCAAATCCGTGAATGGAGAGTTCCGAGCTGCGCCCGGCCCTCGCTGCATTTCCTCGGAAGTCGCAAACAGCTTGTAGAAAAGATTCGTGCGCTGAAGGTTGGCTGTGAAAAATACCTGATGGGGGCGATCAAGTTCCGACAGGGTAGAGAAAAAAGCCAGCAGCCGGCCATCCTCGCGTTCCAGCAAGGCGCGAAAGAATAGTCCTGGCTGCGCGGGAGCAGCGCCCACCAATTGTGCCCAGATCGCCTCCGCCTGTGCGCCTCCCGGGACGGCCGCATGCGTTCCCTGCAAGGCCAACGCCGGTCCATACAGATACAGGAGATCAGCGTACTTGTCGTTCAAAGTTTTCAGGTTCACGGCCGAGAGCAATTCGGAGATGCACTTTCGATTGATCGCGCTCAGGCCGCGATATAGCAAAGCCATCCTGGGCACGCGCAACAGGGCAACGGCGAAGCCGCCCGGCATGCTTTCCGTGGGGTACAGTACGTCCCGCCACATCTTTTCGTTGGGATAAACCGGCACCCACTCATCGCGAATCTCTAAATCGTAGGGCTTGCCATTCTGCAGATCTTCTTGCAGACCAACCTCATCGATGGCCAGAGCGGCAACGGTCTCTTGCTTTTTCGCCTGCGACTTGTTTTCCCCGCGGTCCAGTTCCAGTTGCCCCTTGGTGGTTCGTAACTTGATGCCAAGCAGACCCAGGACTTTCTCGGTTTTGTGTTTCGCGTCTTTATCGTTCAGCGAAAGCTTAATGAAAACGCTGTTGCCGGTGCGCTTCCCTAATGCCTCAAGGGCCGTGACTCTCTGAAAATGCTGCTGGATTTCTTCCTCTAAAGGGTTCTTGGCGCAGCCAGATGCGCTACAGATCTGATCAATGAGGGCCTGCGCGTATTCGGAGAAAAACCTCTCCGGCGGAACTCCTTCTTTCGCTTGAGCGGCAAAAGCCAGAGCGTCCAGACCGCCGGGAACTACGGTCCCGCTATCGGAGAGCGCTTCCGCGCCCAGCATGCTCCGAAATTCGGGATGACCGGCGGACTGCAGGGAGACCACAAATGATTCGGCATTCTTCAAGTCGCCATCGCGTACCGAAACGGCGAAGCCTCTTTCTAGCGCTTCGACGTGTTCCGGCGAAGATGCCTTCAACGACTCGGCCAGCCGGGCGTAAGCCTCCGCGGCCGAACCCCCGTAGCTGTCCTCGACTCCGGCAAGATCCGCCAGAAGATCAGGATTACTTACCAGCGCCGCACCCTGTTCCAGCGCCGCACGGGCATCGTACATCCGGCCCTCTTTCTTCAGGGCGTCAGCTTCCACCATGTATAGGCTGGCCGACTTAGGAGACACTGCCAGACCTTCTTTCGCGACCTCTTCGGCGCCACGCTCATCGCCCGACGCAAGCAGCAACCGCGCAATCCGGCAATGAGCTCGTTCGGAATCCGGTTTGACTTCCAGTACCCGCTTCCAGGCAGCGATCGCCTCGTTTTTCTGTTGCAGATCGTCCAGGACGCCCGCAAATTCTTCTCGCACGCCCGCGTCAGGTGGCAGGCCGGCCGTAGTGCGGCCGGCCAGATCCAGAGCTTTGCCGTTCTGTTTGTCGGCCAGATAGATACCGATCAGGTCGCCGGTTTCCTTGACATGCAATCCGCCCAAGGCCAGACCCTGCTCCAGCGAATGCATAGCCCGAGGGGAGTCCTTTAGCCGTTCGGCAGCCTCCGCCTCCATGAACCAAAGATCCTGGCGTTGGCCCTGAACCTGGAGCACCTGATCGAAGTACGGGATGGCGCCTTGGTCATCCTTGAGTGCAATACGAATGCGAGCCAGATCCTCAGCCACCAGCGCAGCGGGCTCATGCAGATCGACGGCGTGCTTCAGTGCGGTTTCTGCTTTGTTGAGTTCGGAACCCAGGAGGAGAACGTGCCCGAGGGCCGCGAAAGCGCTGCCGTCCTGCGGCCGAACCTGGGTGAGAGTAGTTCCAAACTGCGCCGCCGTCGCATAGTCGCCAGCTTTCTCGTATAACGAAATCCCCAGTCGCAGAGCTGCAGGCTCCAGCGGATTCATCGCAACGGCAGCCTTCAGCAGATCGAGTATGCTCTGAAGATTAGCCTGGGTGGCGGCAGTTCCCGGCAGCGCGGCAGCAGCTTCGGCAATCTTATTCTGCATTCCCGAATAAGCTTCGACGGAGGGAAGAGAGGCGCCAGCGGAAGCCGCGAGATCAGGCACTTCCAGCAATACCCCACCAGCTGGATCGGACAGTACAGCGTGCGAAGTAATAAACCCCGCGGCTGGAGCAGCCGGAGTCCAGTCGAGGTGAGAAAAAGATTGGCCGGTTTCCTCGATCAGCGGAGCAAAGCCCTCGGCTCCGAGGCGCTTAATGGTTCCTCCCGTCGATTGAAATAAGGGCAGCCAGGCGTCGTTCCCTCCACCCGGCGCAAGCCAGCTCAGCCGCACCTGTTGAGTCATGCACGTTCGCAAGAGAATCGCCGAGGCATAATCAACGGAAGCAGGATCAAGCGTCGGGAAATCTCCGATCAACAGCACTCGCGACCAGTGACTTCCGAGTTGCGCAGCGTCGGTTGAAAGAGTATCGAACAACTCAGCGGGAGGGACCTGCGATGCCGTCGCAGGCGGATCAACCGCCTCGACCTTGTCAAGAGCGCGCTGCAACCCGGCTCGGCTGGTGAATGGCCCGGTTATGCTCAACGACCCCTGGTGGAGCGTGGCCAGCCTCAACGAATGTCCTGGCGAAGAAACGTAAAGAGACAGCACGCCTGCCTTGACGGCGTCGAGAGAGGCTGCAGTCAGGGTGTCGATCAGCAGAACAACCGTCCTCGAGGCGCCCGGACGCACGGGAGATAGGGTCACGCTTGCCGCGCCGGCATACGTCTGAATGCTGGTCACGTCTGGGGGCAATTGAGCCGGGAACCGGATAAGAGCGGAGGAGTTCTGGGCCGAAGCCTCAGCGATCAAGAAAATACTAAGCAATAAGATGACGGGCGCGGATCGGGCAACAGCCGGGCGTCCGCCGTTGCTTTCGGTATTTATACTTCGATCCAAGCCATTCATGGGAGGAGGCAGCGCAGTCGAGAAGGGAATTTTCGTCACACTCCTCACCAAAGTCAAGGTAAAAGGCTCCTCCCTTGCAATGCTCGCCAGGCGCGCGC